>Ga0187848_10000207_pt1 | contig 54779 bp, 47 predicted proteins | sample June2016WEW_4_40_FD_132424 | JGI IMG/M metagenome (GOLD analysis project Ga0187848, IMG submission 132424) | Peatland microbial communities from SPRUCE experiment site at the Marcell Experimental Forest, Minnesota, USA - June2016WEW_4_40 | ecosystem: Environmental > Terrestrial > Soil >... | reverse complement strand
AGTCGCCACTGCTCCAGGATCTGGCCAACGGCATCCTGCGCAAGGTTAACCGACTGAAGCCGATTTAGGTTTGAAATCGCATTCTTCACGCCGGATTCAGGTTTAAGGGCAATCTCCAATGGTTCGTCGGGTACCACGAGTGGCTAATCGCCTCCGGCGAGCATTGGGACGCTCACTCCATTTTTAAAACGTTTGTGGCCAACGCGGACCTCGGGAACAGGGTGTTCCGGGCGGTCGCCGAGACTGCGGTCGAGGGGGAGAACCTTTTGGCATTGGCAGAACGCTCCGACCGTAGCGACGCCAACGCGACCGAGTGTCTGCATCGAATGTCCTTGTTCCACGTGCCCTCGGAGGACCCCAAGCCTGAGCGGACCTCACTCACGGAGCAGACGCGTCTAGTCGAGAGTGGACCAATGCCAGACCCCGGCGACTTTCCCCCGGAGAACTTTGGGGCATATCTGGAGGCGTCCAAGGCTGCCAGGAGCTACCGCGAAGATGAGGATGTCGATCGGTGGGCGACACTCTGGAGCGCCCGGGGCCATAAAGAGGCTGTGCTCGACATACTAGACGCGTATGACAGCGGTAGATCTTTTCTTTCCGGAGACTCGAAGTTACGCTTCGAGTTGACGTTGCAAATTAGGGGCAGGCAAGCCGCCTACGAGGCGCTGGTAGTGGCGCAGGCGAGGAGATACGGATGGAACCGCTACTTCTCGCGATCCGAGGACGTACGGTATGTCTGGGCGAAGCTAAAGGAGATCTATCCGGAGAAATGGCTGGCCTTTTTGCAAAGCACCCTGATGTCGGACCCCGAGCACGTGAATCGATCCGGTGTCACGGTGCAGAGCTACATCTCCCGGTTGGTGGAGTTTCTGCTGTTCATGGAGCAGCCGGAAACCGCGAAGGGTGTAGCGCGGGCTGCAACTGAGGCCACGCTGCAACTCGTACCCCTGAGACTGTCGCCTCCGACGTGGATTCCAGGAGGAACGTCGTGACGAACGCCGAGGCCTCTGGGCTTGACCTGCTTCTTCAGCGGCTCAGTTGGCCGTCTGGGCTAGTGAGGGAGAGAGCGTGTGTCTCACTCGGCTCACTGATGGCCGATGCGAAGCTCGGAACGGACGTGGCCACTGCGGTCCTGGCGTGGATGGCCGTGCAGAAGTTGGAGAGCGTGGCAGTCTTTGGGCTACTTGCTTTCTTTCAGGCGAAAACCCGTGATGTTGACATTCCGCCGTGGGACGCAGTCTCCCCACGACTCTTGAAGCCCTCCCTTCTCTCTTGGTTGGTCGCCAGAAGACTGTACGAAGAATACATCGGCGACCCGGCAGTTAAGGAGATGCACTCCGGAACGGCGCAGCCCGGGTTCGAAGTAGATCCTTTCTTCCTACGCTACGCTGAGAGCTTTGTGCCACCCGTGTATCTTGTGCGCGCGAGGCACATCGACAACAAATACAGTCCTGGGTTCCTTACGCAGTGGGCGTTTGAATGGACGAGGCTCGTCGAACTCACGGAGTTCAAGCTGCGCAGGCCCTACATTGACTTTTGGACGCGGCAGGATGACGACCATCTTGGTTGCTTGGACCTTCCGCTTAGCGAAGTTTACCGCTCCGCATTTCTGAGATCCCTGGCCTGGGCCGCAGTTGAAAGGGCCATGCCGCGATCCGACGCTCTTTGGCTCGCCGCGCAAACCTGCCCAATCGATCTGGGCCTATGGCGGGTCCCTCCGGGGAAGCAACCGGGGGGCTGGCCGAAGTGCGGCGTGGTCCGCGATTCCGTGGATACTCTGCCCGGGGAGGTAGCTACGGAACTCGCTGCTATCTGGCACCGGCAAATCGGTCAGGAGTGGCTCATTGCGGAGGCCTCTGGACGTGTCCAGGAGGGCGCTAACTCGGCTTACGACCTCGAAATCATCGGCGTCATTCAGGCCTGCGTCGGACCCTCCGCCCCTGATGTACCCACCATCTACGCAGAGGGCGCACGACGCACCATCGGGTGGGAGACGGAACATCCCCTGGTCTTTGGCGGTAGCTATACTCGTCGGTCCGCGGTGGATTGGGCGGATCGTCACTCTGATTGGCGTATCTGGCGGCTCGCCGCACTGGCCGACCCGGACACAGTACCGCGGTGGCAGTGGTGGCGATTTAGGCGCGGAGTCTGGCTGCCAGCGCCCATCCTCACGGCGCGCAGGTTCCAGTTTCGATGCACTCCAGAAGCGGTTGTGGTCGAGGAGGACGGTCATGAGGTCGCGCGCTGGACCGACTGGACACATAACTTGCGGGAAATGACGACTGCGAACCTCACGCCTCAGCCGGCCAGATGTTGCTCATTCACCGTTCACTGATCGAGCGTGAGTCGGCCAAGCTCGGCGGTGTCTTCGCCTGGATTTGCAAGATCACGACGTACCATCGCAAATACGGCTACGGGTCCTTTTCCGAGACCCACTTCGCGCTCGACTTCGGAACCACAAGAATCGTACGCGATGGCGCCTAAGGTCGTTCCTGGAGCGTCACATCCAGCCGCGCGAAGCGTCCAAACTTCAGGAAGTCCGACCCAGCCGGACAAAGATACACGCCCCAGCCGCCGAATCTGGCGAGGTTAACGCTCCCGGGGGCACCTGGGGCAGAGGGGATCAGACCCTTCTCGCCGAAAGCCGTTTCACGCCAATTAAACGTAATCTTTTCAGTTGATTGACAGATTCTAACTGCCTGATGCAGCCGCTCGCCGTGCTCTACCAAAATTTGGGGGCTGACCCCACTTTTCTGTTTGGTGGCCGTAGGTAAGGCATGGAAATTACCCGAACCGCGACCGCTTAGCCAGCGTAATACCTGTATCGGAGGTCCGAGATGCACCTTTGGCACGACGCTCGCTATGCGGCGCGCATGCTTCGCGCCTCGCCGGCTTTTTTCGTGACTGCCGTGCTGACCTTGGCGCTCGGCATCGGCGCCACCACCGCGGTTTTCAGCGTTTGCGACAGCCTGCTCTGGAAACCCATTCCGCTGCCGGACCTCGATAGCCTTGCCATGGTGGTGGGAGCCGATCCCGATAATCCCGGCGATTGGGACCAGATTGCGCCGGCGGACGCGACGGACATCCAGCGCGACAACACAACCTTCCGCGAGTTCGGCGGTTGGCAATACGGGATGGCCAATATCGTGGGCGCGGGTAACGAGCCGCTGCGGGTCCAACAAGCACTGGTGACCGCCAACTTTTTTAGTATTATTGGGATCCGGCCCGCCATCGGGCGCGGATTTCAGCCCGGCGAAGATCAACCGGGGCGCGATCGGGAAGTGATCTTCAGCGATGCTTTGTGGAAGCGGTGTTTTGGGGCCGATCCCGCCATCGTGGGAAAATCCGTGCGGCTGGACGACCGAACCGTGGTCGTGACCGGGGTGATGCCATCGAGCTTCGATTTCCCGCTGGCCACGGAGATCTGGACGCCGCTCGCCCTCACGCCGGAGCAGCGGACCCAGCGCCGGAGCACCAATGTGGTTTCGGTTGCGCGGCTGAAACCGGGGAACGGTGTTCCTCAAGCGCAGGCCCAAGTCAACAGCACCGCCGCGCGCCTTTCGGCAGCCTACCCGGATACCGACAAGAAGCGCCAGTTCGCGGTGTGGCCGGCGCGGAAATTCCTGGTGGACCGCGAGACCAGCGAATACCTGACGATGCTGCTGGGCTCGGTGCTGTTCGTGCTGCTGATTGCCTGTGTCAACGTCGCCAACCTGCAATTCGCGCGGGCCACGGCGCGCTTGCGCGAAATCGCCCTGCGGACGGCCCTCGGCGCCAACCGTTCCCGCGTAGTCGTACAGCTCATCACCGAAAGCGTGTTGCTCTCGGTCTGCGGAGGGGCCCTCGGCCTGGGTTTCGCCTATTGGGGTATGAACGCGATTAAAGGCGGGATGCCGCTGGATATTCAACGCTACATCCTGGGCTGGAAAGACATCGCCCTGGACACGCGGACCCTGGGCTTCACCCTATTGGCGGTACTAATCGCCGGCGTGCTTGCGGGGCTGGCGCCGGCATGGCAGTGTTCGCGGCCGAACCTCACCAATTCGCTGAAGGAGGGAGGCCGCGGCTCCTCGGTGGGCGGTGGGCGGCACGCTTTGCGCAACGTCTTGGTTGCCGCCGAGGTCGCCCTCGCCGTGATCCTGCTGGTGGGCGCCGGTTTGATGGTGCGCGGCTTTCAGACGCTGCAAGAGCGCGGCGCGGAACTGGAGCCGGGTACTCTGCTCACCTTGCGGCTGGCGCTCACCGACAACAAGTACCAGGAGCCTCAGCGGAAGGCTGCGTTCTACCGCGAGGTATTGGAGAAGATTTCGGTGATTCCGGGAGTTCGTTCCGCCACGGCGGCGACTGCGATGCCGTACAGCGGGCACTCGAGCAGCCGCGACTTTACCATTGAGGGACGCGCCGTCGAGCCCTCTAACCTGCCCCACGCCATGTATCAGGTAGTAAGCCCCAATTTCTTCGCCACGCTGCGCGTGCCATTGCGCGCCGGCCGATTTCTGAGGGACGAAGACGGTTCCGAATCGCCACGCGTCACCGTAATCAGCGAGCGCCTGGCGCACCGCTGGTGGAGCAACCAGTCGCCCATCGGCAAGCACATCAAAATCGGCGCACCCGATTCGAAAAACCCATGGTTGACCATTGTGGGCGTGGTGGGCGAGCTGGTTCACAATCCGTACGACCGCCAGCCGCGCGCAAGCATCTATCTGCCCTACCAGCAATCGCCGGCGGGATGGATGGATCTGGGCATTCGCACCGCGGGCGATCCCCTGCGCGTGGCGCCGGCGGTAACCGCCGCCATCCGGTCCGTGGATGCGGAGCAACCCATCACAGAGATGCAGACCATGGAGAAATCCATCCATAACGCCGCCATCGGCCTGAACTATATGGCGGTGCTGATGGGCGTGTTCGGTGCGATCGCGCTGGTGCTCTCGGCCATCGGCGTGTATGGCGTGATGGCATATCTGGTCTCCGAGCAAACGCACGAGATCGGAATTCGTCTCGCGTTGGGCGCGGCGAGGCAAAATGTCCTCTTGATAGTGTTCCGGCGCGGCATGCTGACGGCCGCGGCCGGTTTGGCCATTGGGCTGCCCGCGGCGTACGGGTTCGCGCGCCTGATGGCGTCGCTGGTATACGGCATCAGCGCCACCGATCCGGGTACGTTCGCCGGAATCTCGCTGGTGCTGGTTGCCGCCACGGCGCTGGCGGTCTTCGTCCCGGCACAACGCGCCATGCACATCGATCCGATCGTAGCCTTGCGGTACGAGTGAAGAGTTAGTTATCAGTTGTCAGTTTTCAGTTATCAGTCGTCGGACGGCTTCCGTCCCGCGTGCCTGAAAACTGATAGCTGACGACTGACGACTGACAACTGATAACTGCTTCAACGTACGCGAAACAACACTGTCTCTCCTGACTGGGCTGCGACGGTCATGTTCCACTCGAGTGCGTGCGCCAGAATCGACTGGCCGAGAGGGCCGTAGCCGGAATTGTCCACCTGGGCCACCACGTATCGATAGCCGGCGCGCTTGAGCTGCCGGGCCAGGGCGAATCGCCAGTCTTCCGGCTTTCGCAGGGTAGGGACACCGGGAGTGGCGAGCTTGGTCCAGTGAAAGCCGATGCCCAGCCCCCAGCAGTCGAGCGAGACGCCAACCGCCGGAGCATGGGACAGAAGCACGGCCGCGTCGATGGGGCGCGGCAGGTCGAAATCCACTTCGAGGAACATGCCGCGGCGCACGGGCTCCCAGGTGCGCCAGCGGGTGAGCGCCAGACCGTCGAAAGCCAGCGGCGCTTCCCATACGTTCGGCTGGGCGCGGAGGGTCCAGGCGGGGATGGGGTTGATCCGCTCGCCGCCCGACTCGAACTCCACTTCGTCCAGGTCCCATTCGTTCGGGTTGCCGGAGGGAATCCGTAACTGGACGGCCCGCAGCGGCCGGCGAGCGAACTCGAAGCGCCAGTTATAGAAGTAATCGGTGGCGGCATTGGCGCACAGATGAAACATGTCGTTCAGGCGGTCGCACTCAGCCGACTGCCAGCAAACGCGCACGTCGCGGTCGAGATAGGCATTAGCCACGGGATTAAAAGAGAAAATGCGCGCGTCCGGAGGGGTGTGGATTTCGATCATTCGCGCGGCGGCATATTCCTTGGAGTGGGTTGCCAGGTAGTGGGACTCCGGTTCGATGCGCAGGGCCGCGCGCAGCGGGAATTCGTGCAGACGGAACGTCCAGGGCGGCTGAAAGGCATTGAGCACCTGCGGCCACGAGAGCACGGCTTGAACCCAAAACGCGGCCCAGGCAACGCGGCGCGGCAGCACCAAACCCAGCGCCAGCCAACCGAAGGCAATGGCGGGCATCAGAAAGCGGGCGCCTCGATTGCTCAACCAGGGCGTGGCGAGCACCAGAGCCGCCGTTAGCGCGAGCCGCCCGGCGCGGCTGCGCCATGCCAGCAGGGCTAGCGGCAGCAGCCACAAGAGAGGTCCGAAGGTGCCAGCCAAACGGTCGCCAAAAGCCAGTTGCCAAGGCACTCCCCACCACTTCACGCCCTGCAGGGAAGCCAACCCGGCGGCGAGATCGTTTTCGGTGGCGACGTGAAAGAACGGGTTGGGGAAGATGCGGTTGCCGAGCGGGGCCAGAGGATTGCCGGTCAGGATCGCGGCGCGGCTCATCCACGGCGCAATCCCGAGCGCCGCTCCCACAGCCAATAGCCACAGGCCGGTCCAGCGCCGCTGGGCGATCACGAATAGGGCCGCGCCCAACGCGACGGCCGCTCCCGGCATTTTGACCGCGTAGCAAAAGCCTGCAGTGAGGCCCGCGGCCAAGAGGTACGCGCCGCCACCCGCGCCCGCTGCGGCGTCGCGCCATTCGAGCAGCAGCCAAAAGCAGGCCATGGCAAAGAAGACCAGCGCGGCATCGTTGTAGGACGACGATCCAGTGAGTCCGGCCACGGGAGCGAAAAAGTAAGCGCCCGCGGCAAGGAACCCTCCGGCGCGGCTCAATCCTAATCGCGTGCCGATGCGGAGGATCAGCGGGGGCGTAGCGGCAAACAGAGCGAACTCCACCAGTTTCGCGGCCGAGTGGCGCCCGAAAGCAAACGCCATGGTGAAGAGCATTTCCATGCCCTGTGGCACCATGTCGAAGAAGGTAATGCGGCCGGGAAAGCCGCCGATTCGGACATACTCGGCGGGAAGGCCGAGATGATAGGTGATGCCGTCGGGCCAGGTTTCGGGCGCCAGCGCGTTGACCAGATACCAAACGCCGTAAGCAAGAAAGGGAACGGCGGGCAAAAGGGACGGCCAGTTGGGGGCTTTCGGCAGAGGGCGAGTTGCCGGGGCGCGGTATCGGAATCGCCAGGCGAGCCACGCTAGCGGCGCGGCGCCTAGGCCGAGATACACCGGCCAACCGCCGGCGCCGCACGCGACGACGATGAATACCAGCAGGCTTTCGATCGCGGCGCCCACTGCCAGAGCGACTTCCGGCGGCGCGGAGAACCTGCGCCAGGCCAGCGCGCCCCAGGCATATGCGGAAGCTGCGGTGAACGCACCGCCAAAGAGAATGGAGACCAGTTCGGGCACTCGACCGCAATTCTCACACACTTGCGCCGGGGCAGGCGAGAACCCTACAGGAGGTAGAATCGAGGGGTTTCGATGGCCTAGTTGAAAGGATGGCGTTCAAGGTTACCATGAGCTCACAGAACGGCAGCTTCATTTCTTGGATGGCGATATTTCTCAGCGCGGCGTTGCCCGGAGCGGCTTTTGCCGCCGACCGCGTGAAGGTCGCCAATGGTCTCATCGAGACGACCGCGCCACCGGATGCCGGCGTTCGAAGCTTCAAAGGAATTCCGTTTGCGCAGCCGCCGGCCGGCAATCTGCGCTGGAGAGAACCGCTGCCGGTTCAGAACTGGGAGGGCGTCCGCAACGCCGACAAGTTCGGGCCGCGCTGCATGCAACGAACAACGCCCACTTCGGACTATTGGTTTCGCAGCAGCGGAATGAGTGAGGACTGCCTCTATCTGAACGTCTGGACGCCGGCAAAATCGGACCGGGAGCGGCTGCCCGTCCTGGTTTATATCTTTGGCGGCGGGTTTCAGAACGGGGATGGCTCGGAGCCGCGCTACGACGGCGCCAGCATGGCCCGCCACGGTATGGTCGCGGTAACGGTGAACTACCGGCTCAACGTTTTCGGATTTTTCTCTCATCCGGAATTGACCACCGAATCGCCCCATCACGCGTCGGGCGACTACGGGCTGCTGGATCAAGTTGCCGCTCTACGGTGGGTGCAGGCGAACATCGCGGCATTCGGCGGAGATCCGAAAAGGGTGACGATCGCCGGCGAATCGGCCGGTTCGATTTCGGTCAGCGCGCTCATGGCTTCTCCCTTGTCGAGGGACCTGATCGCGGGCGCCATCGGGGAGAGCGGCGCGATGATTTCGAGCCTGCCGGCCCGGCCTCTTGCCGCAACCGAGCAGGAAGGGGTCAGGTTCGCCGCCTCCGCCGGAGCATCCTCGCTGGCTGCTCTCCGTGCCATGACGGCGGAACGGATTCAGGAGGCCCTGGCCAGCAGTTCCGGAATGCGCTTCAGCACGGACCTGGACGGCTATTTCCTGCCGAAGCCGCTGGCGGATATTTACGCCGCCGCGGAACAGGCCAAGATTCCGCTGTTGGCGGGATCGAACTCCGAGGAGCACGCGGCGCGCGAGGTGCTGGAGACCAGCGATCCGACCCCCGAGAATTTTGCCAATGCCGTAAAGAGGCTTTACGGAGACCGCAGCGCCGAGGTGCTGAAGGTGTACGCGCCTTCCACACCGGAAGAGGTTCTCGATGCCGCAACCGACCTGGCGAGCGCCCGATTCATCGCCTACGGCACTTGGAAATGGACCGTACTTCAGGCGCGGACCGGCGGCAAACCGGTGTATCGCTACTTATACTCATCCCCGGCCGAGATTCCTGCCGGCAGCCGAGAGCGGCGGCGAAGCGCCAGCGCACCGTGGCGCGGCGCATTCGGCTGAGATTCAATACGCCATGGGCAATCTCGCTCTCGACCCCAGATACACCTGGACGCAGGACGACTATAAGGTATCCGCTGTCCTGCAGGCGTACTTTGTCAACTTCATCAAGAGCGGGAATCCGAATGGTTCCGGGCTGCCCCAGTGGCCGGCGTATAGCAGCCGTACCGGTCACCAACTCATGCGATTGGATGTGGGCTCTCGCGCCGAGCCGGAGCCGCATTTGGACCGCTATTTGGCGCTGGATGCGATCTATGCCGCCGAGGGCTCACGTTAGGCGCTTGCAGCCCAGCAGAGGAATCTCTCAAGGAGGCGGATGGACGCCAACGTCTGACCGGCATCGCGGCGTGCTGAGTACTCAGTTTCGCAATTTTGCGGCCACATATTCAGCAACTGGAAATTTTCAATCCGTTCAATCGCCTCGAGGAATATCCCGCAGCCGCCGCTTTATCTCACCGCTACGTCCCAGATCTTTTCGCGGCGCGACTTTCCTTCGGGACCTTCCACTTCGAGCACCACGGTATAGTCTTTGCCCTCGCGGTACTGGTGAATCGGGTTCTGATCGGTCGAAGCCGTTCCATCTCCGAAATCCCATTTCCAGGAGTTCACCTGGCCCGTGGTTTCGTCGCGAAATGCCACCACACGGCGGTAATAATCGATCACCTGGAACGACCAGTTGGCTTCGAACTTGCGAAGCTGCGGCTCCAAGGGCATCAGCCGGAAAGCCACCAGCTCGTCGGCTTTTCCATACATGGTGTGCTGGCGCGAAAGGTTCCAGAAGGAGTGCGTTTCGCTGGCGGCGTCGTCATAGTCCAGCACGGCCCATGATAAACCGATGAGTTTGTTTTCCGTCAGCACGGATTCCACCGCGCGTTGCGGGCCTTCGCAGCCGGCGTAGTCGAAGGGCGTGATCCAGAATTCCAGGGTGAGCTTTCCCGATTGGCCAGGCTTGAAATCGTAATGGGATGCCGCGTTGGCATACGGCAAGTTCTTCACGTACGAATTGCAACCCCAGGCCAGCGCCCAATCCTTCCCGACGGCGGGAGTCATGATGTGATAATTTTGCGCGTGTACGCCGTGCATGGAAAAGTGGGCGTCGCGCTCGCTCAGTTCCTTGGTGGGTTGAAAGCGCTCGATCAGCGGGCCGCCGGACAGGTCTCCGTCCACTACCACCTCGAAGGTGTCGTTGTGCAGGCCGGGCTGGGAGAAGTCCCAGTAATTGTCATAGGCCTCATAGAGGAAGTAGAGACGGTTGAGGCCCTTCACCCAACCCACCTTCACTTTCACATCCAGGTCCTTGGGGTCGGGCTTGCGGCCGGGATGAGTGTCGTCCACCAACTGGTCCATGCCAATGGCGTAGTCGTCCGGCACGATTTTCCAATCGTCGGCGTTTCCGTCGATGCGGGGGATCCGGTCGGCGGGAAACTGAAAAATCTTGAACACTACGCCGGGACGGTCCAACCCCAGCGCGGGCGCCAGCAGGAGGGCCGCCAGAAGGAAAGTGCGCTTCATAAAAGACCTCAATGAATCAGAATCGCCTGGTCGCGTTCGGGATGCGCGGCCTCGCCGGTGAACCGGGTAATCGCCAGGTTCGCCGCCTGTTCCGCTTCGAGCGCGTGGGTGAAGTAGTCGGGCCGGTTTTTGCCCCAGCTCACTTTCGAATCGCGGACGGTGACGTTGTCGGCGCAACGGACGTGAATGGCGGGAGTGCGATGCGGCTCCAACGGTTCGGACGCCGTCGTCGGCCGGTTGTCGAACACCGGGCCGGGGTAATCCGTCCAGCGGTCCAGGGTAAGATCGAGGTTTTCGAGAGTGACCGCGGCGGTGCGGTTCTCCGGGACGCCCTCGATGCGCACGCTGTTTTCGGCGCGCGCGGTCACATTGCGCACCCGCACATCGTGGATTTTGCCCACCTTTAGGCCTTTGGCGCGCGGAATCGCGGTCAACGAAATCGCCTCGCCTCGCCCCCACCACGGCGCCGCCTGGTATTGCGAGGTGAACTGGATGTCGCTGAAATCGATGTTGTAAACGTTCCCTTCGTCGCGCAACTGAATGGTAAGGCCGCGGCAGCACGAAACGGCGCGGCAGCGCTCGAAGCGGATGTCGTGCACGTCGTCGGTGGTCTCGGTGCCGATCTTCAGCGCCGAGTCCTTCGTCTCGATGACGCAGTCCGTGACCCTGATGTCTGCCGAGGGACCGTAGTTCTGGGCCTGGCGGGTAGTCTTCACCACGATCGCGTCGTCTCCGCACACGATGTCGCAATTGCGAATCTCCACGTCGCGGCAATGATCGGGGTCGATGCCGTCGCAGTTGGGCACGTCCAGGTGATTACGGATCTTGACGCGCTCCACCAGCACGTGCTCGCAGCCCAGCATGTGCAGACCCCAAAACGGCGCCTGGCCGAAGCCGATGTCGCGGATCTCCAGCCCCTGGCACGCGGTCAGCACGAAGATCTTGGGACGAAACGGACCGAACCGCCAGATTTCGCCCTCGCGATCGAAGCCGGTCATGAATTCCAGAGCGCGCCCGTCGATACGGCCGGTTCCGGTGAACTTCAGGTTCTTGGCGCCGTTCGCGGTGAGGATTCCGTCGGCGCCTTCCGGATAATGTTTCCGGTCCGTGCTCACCACCAGCTCGGCATCGTCGGCCAGGTGAAAGTCGATACCGCTCCGCAGCACGAGGGTGCTCACCAGGTATTTCTTGCCGCCGCGGATGAGCACCTGGCCGCCGCCTGCCGCCGCGGCAGCATCGATGGCGCGCTGGATGGCGCCCGTGTCGAGGGTCTTGGCATCTCCGGCTGCTCCGAATTTCTGCGCGTCGAACACCTGGTTCTGCCCACGCAAAGGCGGGAACGACGCCAGCGCCGCGGCGCCCAACAGCGCCCGCCGGGTAAGCGGGGCGGCATTAGGAAACAAGTTCCGATTCACCTGCTTAGGGTAACGGAAAACAAAGATTCCGGCGCAGTCGTCCCACGTTCCAAAGAGTGAAACGCCTGAAGTGCTGGGAAGCGTGGTAGGCGAGCACGAAATGCCGGTCGAGCCTACGGCCCGCTCATCCGGCTCGCTATTTCCAACCCTCGCCAATGTTTACCACCTGAGCCGCCGATGAACGCCGATAACCTCATCGCTCTCTTTATCGGTGTTCATCTGCGTCCATCTGTGGCTAATTTCTTCACGCCTTAGTCCCCGCAATCCGCAGCCGGCGGTAATCGGCGTGCCACTGCCCATCGCGAAACAGACTGGGCGCCGCCAGCCTGGAGACGCGAAGGCAAAACTCCTCGCGCCCGGCTTGGTCCAGCGCGTCGAGCCAGTGACGGCCGAACATCTCGTACCAGCGGTTCAAGCCTGCCGCGCCATGATCGAGCGCAGTGGGCCGGTCGAAGGTCGCGGCGAACGTGACGTCCAGCCCGTGGCGGTCGAGAAGCGCGGCATATGCCGCGAGGCTGGGATAGAACCATGGCAGCGCCGGTTCGGGACCTACACCTAGCGACTGCCACGCTCGCCCGGCTGCCTCGATGATCGCCGCCACATTCCCGCGGGCGCCGAACTCGGCCACCAGACGGCCGCCGGGCTTGAGCGCGCGCGCCATTGCCGCAGCCGCATCGTCGGCACGCTTCACCCAGTGGAGGACGGCATTTGAAAAGATCCCATCGAATTCTTCCCGATAGGCAAGCTCGCAAACGTCCCCAACTTGGAACCTCAGGGTAGGATAATTGACGGTCGCCTGCGCCACCATGGTTTCGGAACGATCGATCCCGCAAACCTCCGCGCCCGACGCGGCAATCTCCGCGGTCAGTTGACCGGTTCCGCATCCCACGTCGAGGATGCGCTCGCCCGGTTGCGGCGATAGCAACCCCACCAGATCGCGCCCGTACTCCCAGACAAACCCGCAGTTCCGCTGATAGAGACCGGCATTCCAGGTGACGCCCATCCTTTATATTCTAAGGGGCACGAGAAAGCGATTCGCGGCTATGGCCTGCTCAACCGATCTTCAGCTTCCACAGCCTCGCGCGGCTGAGCAGAATCACAATCAGCCCGCCGAGATTCAACCACGCGAACCAATCGCCCCATCGTTGGTAGAGCGTATCGTCATGGTGGACGGGCGCTGCCGCCAGCAGAGATGCAAAATGTACGGCGGCGTCATCCCGCTGGGCGAGAATTCGTCCGCGGTCGTCACTGACTGTGAGCAAGCCTTGCTTGGCGGCACGCACGATCGTAAAGCCGCTCTCCACTCCTCGCATGACGGCCATCCGGCCGTGGAGCCAGCCATCCAGAGTAAAGTCCCAGGCCGGCGCCAGGAGTAAACCGACGCCTTTGGCGCCATATTGACGGCTCAAGCCGGGAAAATCCATGTCTTTGCAAATCTCGATACCCCAAACACCAGAGGGCCGGTCGAGCACCGTGATGGTTGTTCCCGGCTGATCCACGTCTTCCAAAACCGGGACCATGTGATGTTTGTCATAGATCGCCGGGGGCGCGCCGCCGGGAGCGTACAGGCGAGCTTGGTTCAACCGTTTTTTCGCCGTGCCGAGATCCAGGCCAACCAGGAAGGCCGCACTCGCGCTAGCGGAAGCCGATTCGAATAGAGTGTCCAGTTGCTCGACCGCTTGGTTGGATACGAGGGCGATTTTCTCCGGCAGCACGACGATTTGGGCGCCCTGAGACGCCAGGCTTTGCGCCTTTTCGGAATAATTACGGAGCAACTGCAGGGCCGTACTGTCGTCCCGCGGAAAGGGAGTATCGACACCCGTAGCCATCAGGCCGACCGTCACCGAATGCTCCGGCGCGGGAGTGGAGACCAGCCGCCAAACACCGTACCCGATGACTGCCGCGAAAAAAACGCCTGCCGCGATGGCGAGCCGTTGTCTCTCCAGTCCGCGGCCTTTCCGGCTCAGCAAGGCTGCGATTACGGCCGGAAACAGCAAAAGACAGAAGCCGATTCCCCAGATGCCAACCAGGGAAGTCACTTGCAACACAGGCAAGAAATCCATCTGGCTGTAACCCATGTTCGGGAAAGTGCCATTGGGCGAAGCTAGGTTGTTCAGGTATTCGAATGCGACCCAGAATGCCGGGAATACCAGAGCCGCCTTCCACAGGGCGCCACGAAGGAGGAAGCCTCGATAGAGTAGAACGTCAAGACCGAATAAGCACGCCGGAACAGCCGAGAAGATCAACACAAGCGGAGGCGTCGCAAAATTTGTCAGCAAGTAGTACCACATGTTGACGCTTCCAAAAAACCAGGAGAGCGCGGCTACCGAGAAAGCACTCCAGCGTCCGAGACGCGAACCGATGAGCAGAACGGGCAGCGGAGCGAACCAGGTCAGCCACCACAATGGGTGCAGTCCCGTGCCCCAAAACAGCATGGCGGAAGCAACCACAACAGCGATGGCCGTGGGAACGATGGGCGTGGCCGATCTCGGCCGACGCTCAGGGAGGGGCATCTCAGGCTTTGAGATCATTTCTCTCCATCCTCAAAAAGCACGCCGATGTTAACCGGCAGACGCTGGCTTGTCAAGGTATTCGGCGAGCCCCACGCCCGCCTACACCTCGCGGTGATACACTGGCCGCCATGACTCGCCGAAATGTGTTGCAAACCGCTCTCGCCGGGGCGCCTGCCGCGCTCGTGGCCGACACGCCCGCCACCGATCGCCCCTGCGGCGCCAGCCAACCGATGAAGATCACCGGGGTAGAAGCGATCCACCTGGAGAAGCCGCTCAAGGAACGCTTCTGGATGGCCAACTCTCCCATCGGCGGCTATCAGCCGAAGGCCTCGCGCCTGATCGTCACGCTTCACACCGACGCCGGGATCTCCGGCTATGGCGAAGGCAGCGGAGGCGGCGCCAACATTCTGCGCAAGGGCTTTGCCGATCTCATCGTCGGCGAGGACCCGTTCATGGTGGGCAAGATCTGGGAGAAAATGTTCGCCGTCACATATGGCCGGGAGCCCTCCTCGCGCGGATGGGCGCAGAGCGACGTGATCGCCGCCATGGCGCCGATCGATGCCGCTATCTACGACATCATGGCCAAGTCGGCCGGGCTGCCAGTCTATAAATTTCTGGGAGGCTACCGCGATACCGTTCCCGTTTACGTGACCGGCGGCTACTACCGCGAGGGAAAAGGCATCCCGGAGCTGATCGAGGAGGTTCGCGGCTATATCGACAAAGGCTTCAACGCGATCAAGCTCAAGGTGGGCGGCATTAGCGGCGGCTATACGGTGGAAGACGACTACGAGCGGGTCAAGGCCGTCCGCCAGGCGGTGGGGCCAAACGTCAAGCTGATGCTCGATGCCAATCAGGGATGGGACGTCCCCACAGCCATCCGCGCCTCGAACAAAATGTACGATCTGGACATCACCTGGTTGGAAGAGCCGCTGCACTGGTATGACGATGTCGAGCCCCTAAAGCAGGTAAAGCTCAACACGCGTATCCCGCTGGCGTCCGGCGAGCACGAACTGACGCGCTGGGGCGCGCGGCGGCTGATGGAAACGGGCGCGATCGACGTGATGCAGTTCGATTGCAACGCGCACGCCGGAATTACCGAATGGCGGAAAATCGCCGCCATGGCAAGCATGTCGTTCATCCGGATGGCGCCGCATCACGAGCCGGTCCTGCATGGACATCTGCTGGCGTCCATTCCCAACGGCTACATTTTGGAATCGTTCGCCAATCCCGATCGCGACCCGTTTTGGTTTGAGCTCTACGATCGCAAGCCGCGCGTCGAAAAGAGCATCCTGTATCTCGACAACACGCCTGGCTTCGGCGTCGAGTTCAACCAGAAAGCGCTCCAACAGTATGGGACCAAAGTGTTGTAGCGCGGTACCGGCCCCGATAAGACCGGCGCACCGGTGGTGACGGACGAGGACCACCCTATGTTCCGGGCTTATTGAAGCTGCTTCCGCCGGGATATCGGGGGTGACGAAGCCCATGTAAGAGCCGGCGGCGATTGGCGCTACTTGATTGGCGGTGGAGAAGGGACGCATAATGGCTACGACTCATGCCTGTTTCCTTGAAGAATCAAGTAGCCCTGGTGATTGGCGCCTCGAGCGGGATTGGACGCGCGACGGCGATCCAGCTTGCGCGCGACGGCGCCCTGGTGATGGCTTCGGCGCGGCGCATCGAACGATTGCGGGAGCTGCAGGACGCATTGGCCGCGGAAGGGTTTCGCGTGGAGGTGCACGCGGCGGACGCGCGCGATGCGGCCGCCATGGAGGAGCTTGCCGAAGCGACCCGCCGAACCCTCGGGCCCATCGACATTCTGGTGTATGCGACCGGCACCAACACCCCGGATCGGGCTTTCCGGCGCCTCCGGCCGCCCATCTGGGACGAGCTGATCCGCACCAACCTGGACGGCGCTTACTACGCCGCATACGCGGTGCTCCCGGCGATGCGCGAGCGGGGACGGGGCCACCTGGTGTTCATCTCGTCGATTTCGGGACAGGCGCCGGACGTTTCGGGAGCGGCCTATCAGGCGTCCAAGCGCGGAATGATCGGCCTCGCCCACGCCATCCGTCTGGAAGAGAAAGAGAATGGCATTCGCACCACGGTGGTGTGCCCGGGGCTGGTGGATACCGAACTTCTGGAAAAGCGGCCGTTCAAGACCAGCGCCGAGCAACTGGCGGTGGCGCTGCTGCCGGAACACGTGGCCGAAGCGGTTCTGGCGTGCCTGAAGCTGCCGCCACGAGCGGTGATTCCGGAGCTGACCATCGTGCCCAGCGCGCTATGAAGGGCGAGCGGTTGAGACATGCTTGGGTGACCCATAGGTGGGACAGACCATCGTTTTTCGTGGTCTGTCAAGCTCTCGCCGGGCCGCAAAGCTCGACAGACGACAAGAAACGATCGTCTGTCCCACTTGGTTTCCCGTGCAGACTCCCCGTGACTCGAAGGCGGAACTCGATCTGCGGACGGTGGCACACGAAATGACGGCCCCCGCCGAGGGAATTTCTTCGAGATCGGTTTCGGAAATGACGTTACCATGAAGCCGTGCGCACCATCATCGAGCCGTTTCGCATCAAGAGTGTGGAACCGTTGCACCACACGACGGCGGAAGAGCGCGAACGCTATCTGGACCAGGCCGGTTACAACCTGTTTGGGATCGAAGCCCGCCACATTCTGATCGACCTGCTCACCGATTCCGGCACCAGTGCGATGTCGACCGAGCAGTGGGCCGGGATCATGCGCGGCGACGAATCGTATGCCGGCGGCGAGAGCTTTTTCCGGCTGAAACGCGCGGCCGACGAGTTGACCGGCTTTCGCCATATGATCCCCACCCACCAGGGGCGCGCCGCCGAACGGATCCTGTTCGCGGTGATGTGCAAGCCGGGCAACGTGGTGCCGTCGAACACGCATTTCGACACTACCCGCGCCAATATCGAATTCACCGGCGCGCGCGCGGTGGACCTGCCCATTCCGGAAGCGGCCGACACGCAGGCGCGGCTCGATTTCAAGGGCAACATGGACACGGCGGCGCTGGAAGCCCTGATCGAGCGTGAAGGCGCCGGCAATGTGCCGCTCGCGATGCTGACGGTGACCAATAACTCCGGCGGCGGGCAGCCGGTCTCGATGGCCAACATCGAAGCGGTGAAAAGCGTCTGCGCGCGCCACGGGATTCCGTTGTACCTGGACGCCTGCCGTTTCGCCGAAAACGCGTGGTTCATCCACGAGCGCGAAGCCGGGTATGCCGATTGGACACCCAAACGAATTGCGCAAAAGATGTTTTCCCTCGCCGACGGGTGCACGTTTTCAGCCAAGAAAGACGCGTTCGCCAACATCGGCGGGTTCCTATCGACCAACGACGACCGAATCGCCCACGAGCAAACCAACCTACTGATCCTGACCGAAGGCTTTCCGACCTATGGCGGCCTGGCCGGGCGCGACCTGGAAGCGATTGCGGTGGGGCTGGAGGAAGTGCTCGACCCCGACTACCTTCGCTACCGCATTGTTTCGACGGGATATCTGGGGCGCCACATTGCAGACCGGGGGGTGCCGATTGTGGAGCCTCCGGGCGGGCACGCCATCTACATCGACGCAGCGCGGATGCTGCCGCACATTCCGAAGGATCAATTTCCGGCGCAGGCTCTGGCTGTGGAGCTGTACCGGCACGCCGGGATTCGTTCGGTGGAGATCGGGTCGCTGATGTTCGGCGCGGCCGCGCGCCACGAGCTGCTGCGCCTGGCGATCCCGCGCCGCGTCTACACACAGAGCCACATCGACTTCGTGGTGGAGGCGATTTTGGAGGTGAACGCGGCGAAGGACGGGATTCGCGGCCTCGAAATCGTGGAGCAGCCGCCGTTCCTGAGGCATTTCAGCGCGCGGCTGCGGCCGGCATGAGGGCTTAGTGCGGCGTTGCCGGCCTCGCTGCTGGATGGGCCTTGCCGGCCCCAACCAGTCCGTGGAGCACAGAGCTGCCCTTTTCCCTACGGCACGCCCGATGCCTACCAGTTCTACCTCGACATGGGTCCGCTCTCGAACGCCAATGAGAAGTACTTCAAGGACAAGCAGCCCTTCTGGAATCTGAACATCGCCCACTCCACCTACGACGAAGTGTGGCAATCGCGCGCCAGCCGCTCAGGCACCCTGACTGTCGGTACGGGCGCATTCGCGCCGATTAAGCCCGAAGTCTGGAACTTTGAAGTATCTGGATTGCAAATCGTTCCATCGTGGCTGGGCTACCGCATGAAAAAGCATCGCGGTAAACAGTCCTCACCGCTGGACCACATACACGCAACCGCCTGGACGGCTAGCTTTACCACCGAATTTCTGCGGCTCCTATGGATCGTAGAAGCAACGCTGCTGGACTATCCAAAGCAACAGGCCCTATTAGAAGCAGTCGTCGGAGGGCCTGTATTTCGGGATCGTGAACTGGCTCCCGTGCCCGACGATATGCGCGAGGCCCCAGCCGCGTCAGGAACCGGCGGCGAGCAGAAGGAAACCTAGTACCGGATCGCCTTTTCCGACGTACTCTGAGAGAAATTCACAGCCTGTGGTGCGTACGACGTGGGCCGGCAGACGCCTGCCCCCGGTCCCCCTACGCGCTGGCGGGCGCTGCTTCTTCCGGCAGTTTTTCGATGCGCACGCGCAGGACGCGGTTACGCTCCATTTCGAGCACGGTGTAGCGGCGGCCTTCGAAGACGATGCTCTGGCCGGGGCGGGGGATTTCGCCCAGCTTGAACATCAGGAAGCCGGCCAGGGTTTCGAATCCGGCATCGGTGGGAATCTCGATGCCGAACTCGCTTTCGAGATCCCGGATGCGGGTGGCGCCTTCGATCTCGAGTTCTTCGGCTTCGGGAAGTTGGCGCGGCAGGCGTTCGTCGTGCTCGTCTTCGATGCGCCCTACCAGTTGCTCCAGCACGTCTTCCACGGTGAGCATGCCGGTAATGGTGCCGAATTCGTCGACCACCATGGCCATGTGCGAGGCGCCCTGGCGGAACTGCTCGATCATCTGCGAGAGCGGCTTGGTCTCGGGCGCCACCACCGGCTGGCGCAAGTGGCGGCTGATGCGAAACGAGCGGCTGGGGCGGCCGGTGCGAATGGCGCTGCGCCGTTCCTCCCAAACCGGCAGCAAGTCTTTGTAGTGCAGGATGCCGACGATTTTTTCCGGCGAATCCTGGTAGACGGGCAGGCGCGAATGCTTGGTTTCAATCATGGTGCGGAGCACGTCGTCGAGCGAGGCCGAAATGTCGATGGAGACGATGTCGTTGCGCGGCACCATGACCTCGCGCACCGAGACGGAATCGAGATCGAGCACGCGGTGGATCATATCTTCCTGGGCTTCGGGAAGGAAACCCAGGCCGCGGCTGGAGCTGACGATGAGCTTCAACTCTTCGGCGGAATGGCCGCCGCCGGGGCTGCCGGGGCCGGGGCCGAGGCCAAGGGCGCGGGTGATGGCGCCCGCCGAACGTTCGATCACGACCACGAATGCGCGCGATAACCGGTCGAACACGAGAAGGCCGGGCGCCACCAGCGCCGCCAGCCGGTCGGCCTTGGCAATGGCCAGGTTCTTCGGCACCACTTCGCCGAGCACCACGTGAAAATAGCTGATGACGAGGAAGGACAACGCGAGCGACGCGCCATGGAGCAGTTTGGACAGGAGGGGCGTGGCGGGATGAATGGCGGACACCAGCAGACCGTACACCGTGCCCTCGCCCGCCCAACCCAATCCGAGACTCGCCAGGGTGACGCCGACCTGGGTGACGGAAAGCAACCGGCCGGGATTGGCCAGAAGGTTCAGCGCCGCCTGTGCGCCTGCCTGGCCATCTTCCGCCATCTGCCGCAACCGCGAGTGCCGCACCGAAAGCAGCGCCACTTCCGCGCCGGCGAACAGCCCATTCACGACGATCAAAAAAATCACCAGTAGAATGCGAAGCGGCGTATACGTCACAAAGTTTCCGCCCCTCATTCTAGCGGAGGTGGCCTAACGAATGCGCAGCCGGCGCGTCTAGGTAGTTAACCACTCACTCTGTTACGTAAAACGGGCCCGCTTCCCCCGTATCCCCGGAGGGCGGGCCTCCCGGGTACGCAGCCTCGCTAATGCAGGCCAAAGGCCTACTCCACTCCCGCCCAGCGGTTATGATGAAACTGTAACCTTACATGACTGGGTCTACAGGTGAGCGAATCCTACGATTCGTCAATGCTCTTATCGCGCTTGCGCTGCTGGCGGTAGCGGCCGGGCTGTTCTGGTTCGTTTGGCGCCCATTGCCGCGCCGTTCCGGCACGATCGAAACCGGGGTAGGCGCTGCGGCGAGCGTCAGTTTCGACCCGCGTGGCATGCCCCACATTCGCGCTTCGAGCCTCGAAGACGCGCTCTTCGTGCAGGGTTATGTTACGGCCCAGGACCGTCTATTTCAAATGGATTCGCTGCGGCGGCTTTCGGCCGGAGACTTGGCGGAGATCGTGGGCCCCGCGGCGCTCGAATCGGATCGCGATTCGCGCCGGCTGCGCATGCGCCGCATCGCCGAACAGGCTTATGTCACCATGCCGGCGGCCGACCGCGCCATCCTTGCGGCTTACGCCCGCGGCGTCAACGCTTTCATTTCCACTCACCTCAGCCAACTTCCGCTGGAATTCACGCTGCTGGGTTATCAGCCACGTCCCTGGAGCGTGGTGGACTCGGTGCTGCTGAGCCTGTACATGTTCCGGGATCTGACCACCTCGTGGCGCAATGAGCTGACGCTCCAGCGGCTGCTGGGTTCGGGCGAAGCCGGCAAAATCCGCTACCTGTACGATGAGCGCGCCCTGGCCGCGCCGCTCCCCGGGTCGAACGCCTGGGTTTTGGCGGGCAGCCGCACGGCTTCCGGCAAACCGCTGCTCTCCAACGACATGCATCTGGCGTATTCGATTCCGAGCATCTGGTACATGACGCGCATCACGGCTCCCGGAATGGATGTGTCCGGCGTCACGGTGCCCGGCCTGCCGGGAGTGATCGTGGGGCATAACCAGAACATTGCCTGGGGCATCACCAATTTGGAGACCGACGTTCAAAACTTGTTCGTGGAGAAGATCGATCCGCAGAATGGGCAATACCTGTTCGATGGGCGCGTGGAGCAGGCCCGGCTGGAACGCGAAATCATTCCGGTTAAGGGCAAACCGAGCGTGGAGCTGAATGTCTGGGTGACGCGGCACGGGCCCTTACTTGTGGCGGAAGGAAACCAGGCCATGTCGCTGCGCTGGACGGCCGCCGAGCCAGGCTTGCTCCAATACCCGATTTTGGACATCGATCGCGCGCAAGACTGGGCCCAGTTTACGACCGCGCTGGCTCGGTTTCCGGGCCCCGCGGCGAATTACGTCTACGCCGATCGCGCCGGGAACATCGGCTATCACGCGGCCGGACGGGTTCCGCTGCGGCGAGGCTACCAGGGCGACTTGCCGGTGGATGGATCGACTTCGCGCTTCGATTGGGATGGGTTCATTCCGTTCGACAAGCTGCCATCCGCATTCAACCCTCCCTCGGGAATCATTGCCACCGCCAACCAAGACCCATTCCCGAATGAAGATCCCTTGCCTAAGGAATATTCCTACCCGCCTCACGGGTTTTTCGCGCCTCCCAACCGTGCGCGCCAGATCCGCGCCCGGCTGGCCGCGCATGGCGGCTGGCGCGCGGCCGATCTCCTCGGCGTGGAGAAGGACGTTTATTCGGAGTTCGACAAGTTTCTGGCCGGCGAGGTTGTCGGCGCTTACCAACGCCATCGGAGCGGAAACACCGCGCTCGATGCCGCGGCCACTCTGCTCGCCGGATGGAACGGGCAGATGGAGACCGATTCCGCCGCCGCATTTCTCGAATCGCTGGTTTTCCAGCACGTGCGCACGGCGGTCTGGCAAAGGGCCGCGCCCGGAGCAAACATCGACACGGTTCCGAGATTCACTACCGCCAGCATCGAACGCCTGCTGCGCGAGCGGCCGGCCGGGTGGTTCAGCGATTACGACACCATGCTGCTGACGGCTTTTTTAGATGCCTTCGAGGAAGCGCAGCGCATCCAGGGACGCGACCCCAAGCGCTGGAAATATGGCGCTTATTCCACCATCACAATCCGCAATCCGGTCTTGCACCAGGCGCCATGGGTGGGCCGGTACTTCGATATCGGTCCGGCGCCCATGAGCGGTTCTCCCGTCACCGTCAAGCAGTTCACGCGCGCGCTCGGCCCCTCCATGCGCATGAACGCGGACCTGGCCGATTGGGACCGGTCGCTGCTGAATATCGTGACCGGCCAGAGCGGACAGGTCCTCTCCAGCCACTACCGCGATCAGTGGGACAGCTATTATCACGCGCGCAGCTATCCCATGCCGTGGAACAGCGAAGAGATCTCGAGCACGCTGGAATTTCGCCCCGAGAGATAGCGCCGGTCCTCGGCGTTTCGAGACATCGGAAGGATGCGATCAGGTACTTACCTGGTGAGGCATAACTGCAGTCACTCGCTTGTCATACAGTTGCTACCCACTCTAAGAAAAAACCGAATAGTCCTAAGAGATTTTCCTTGACGCGCCATTAAAGTTGTTTCATACTCCACTCACGCGATTGCGAGGGGCACGGCAATCGTCAAACGAGCTTCCATACTATCTGCGCGCTAAACGACGGCTGCCGGACACACGACAGATTTCGCCGAGCCGCTGGTGTGCCCGAACTGTCTATCTGCTTCCCAATCCACTTAGAACGGAGATTACATCATGGCTGGTAGTTCGACGAATCTTAAGCCTTTGAGTAAAACCGGAAGACGACCCGCGCGCGGCGCTCGCCGGGTTGGACCGGCGGATCCAGAGGAGATATTGTCTGTCAGTATTCGGGTGCGCCGGCGCACCGATGCGCCGCCGCTGGCCGACCCGCAGCAAACCGGCCCTTCCACGATGCGGCGCGGCCCTGCGCTGTCCCGCCAGGAGTTCGCCGCGCGTTACGGCGCCGATCCAGCCGATCTGGAGCAGATCGCCCAATTCGCCCGCACGAACGGTCTTCAGATCGTGGAAAGCAGCATTCCCCGCCGCACAGTCGTCGTCTCCGGCACCGTGGCGCAGATGAACCGCGCCTTCGCGGTCGATCTGGGCAATTACGAATCTCCCAACGGGAACTACCGCGGCCGTGAAGGAGCCGTGCAAATGCCGTCCGAGGTTACCGACATTGTCGAAGGCGTGTTTGGCCTCGACAACCGAAGGATGGCAAGGTCGTTCACGGTGCTCGGGCCGGCGCAAGCCACCACGCCGCTGACGCCGCCCGAAGTCGCCGCGCTTTACGCTTTTCCGGCGACTCCGCCCACCGCTAGCGGCCAGACCATCGGCCTTCTGGAGTTCGGCGGCGGTTTCATTTCGACCGACATCCAGACATATTTCAAGGGGCTGAAACTCACCGCCCCCACCATCGCCGTAGTCGGGATTGACGGCGCCAAGAATTCTCCGGGCAGCGCAACCAGTCCGAACGGCGCGGACCCCGAGGTAGCGTTGGATATCAGCGTGGCGGGGGCGGTCGCCCAGGGCGCCAAGATCGCCGTATACTTCGCGCCTTGGACGGAGCAAGGCTGGGTAGACGCCGTTACCACGGCGGTTCACGATACGACCAACCAACCCTCCGTAATTTCCATCAGTTGGGGTTGGGCGGAAAACGAGGGCATCGACGGACTCACCTGGACCCAGGCGGCCATCGACGCGGTGAGCGCGACCTTCCAGGAAGCCTCGTTGTTGGGCGTTACGGTTCTTGCCGCCAGCGGCGACGACGGCTCGAATTGCCAGATTGGCGACGGGAAAGCCCACGTGATCTATCCCGGCTCCGACCCCTGGGTTACTTCCTGCGGCGGAACCACCATCTCGAACGTATCCGGGACCACATACACGGAAGATACTTGGAACGACAACGGCGCCACCGGCGGCGGCATCAGCGACATCTTCGCGAAGCCCTATTGGCAGAACTGGGCGGGGGTGCCAGCTTCGGTGAACGCCGGCGCCCACGTCGGCCGCGGCATTCCGGATGTGGCTGGAAACGCGGATCCGGACAGCGGCTACGAGTTGGTGCTGTACGGCTCCCCTTACGGGCCGGTGGGAGGAACCAGCGCGGTCGGTCCGCTGTACGCCGGCCTGGTGGCCCTGCTCAATGCCAACCTGGGAGAACCGGTCGGGTATCTGAACTACAATCTCTACGCTTTTGCCGGCACCAACGTATACCGCGACGTCGCCGATGGCCAAAGCAACGCCACCAACGGCGCGCCGGGATACAAGTCGGGGCCGGGTTGGGACTGCTGCACCGGATTCGGCAGCGTGGAGGGGACGGCGCTGATGTATGCCCTCGAAGGCGTCGGTCTGCCGGTGGCGCTCGCCGAATTCAATGGCGAGCTCTTCATGGCTTGGAAAGGAGAGGAGCGCGACGACCGCATCTTCTATAGCAGCTTTAACGGTTCGACCTGGGGGTCCCAGCAGCAGGTCCCCGGCGTGGGGACCAGTTCCGGGGTGGCACTGGCCGTTATGGGAGGAAAGCTGTACATGGCCTGGAAGGGCATGGGAGACGACCAGGGCATTTACTACAGCAGCTTCAATGGCACAAGCTGGGCGGCGCAACAGCAAGTTGCGGGCGTCGGCACCAGCACCGGTCCGCGCCTGGCTGTTTTTGGAAACGCTTTGTACATGGCCTGGAAAGGCCTGGAAGGCGATCAGCGCATGTTCTGGAGCAAGTTCAACGGCACAAGCTGGACACCGCAGGCGCAGATTCCGGGAACCGCCACCAGCGTCGGACCGGCGCTGGCGGTCTGCAATAACGTCCTGTATGCCTCATGGAAGGGCGTCTACGGCGATCCTTCCATTTGGTACTCCAGCTTTAACGGGACCAGTTGGGCGGCGCAAAAGCAAATGTCCGGCGTGGGCACCAGCGAAGGACCGTCGATAGCTGCCCTCGGCGGCACTCTCTACGCGGTTTGGAAAGGTGAGCTGATGGACCAACGGCTCTGGTATTCGAGCTTCAACGGCACGGCTTGGGCGGCCCAGAAGCAGATTACCGGGGTCGGAAGCAGCTCCGGCCCCGGCCTGGCGCTGTTTGGCAACGTGCTCTATGCGGCGTGGAAGGGCGAGGGCGGCGACCAATCGATCTGGTATTCCAGCTTTAACGGTACGACCTGGGCGCCGCAGGCCAAGGTGCCGGGTGTGGGAACCAGCCCCGACCTGGTGCTCAAAGCCGGCAGAGGTTGAACTTACAAGGTGTGAAGAAATAGAGCCGCCGATGAACGCCGATTAACGCCGATAAGAACAACGATGAAGTTATCGGCGTTAATCGGCGTTAGTCGGGGGCTCGAATTTGGTTTATTCACGACGGGGACGGATTTCCCCACATCGGTTAAGTTAAGCGCCCCCGCATCACGGTCTGACGACCGTTCCAGCTCTGCTATGCTCGAATCGAAAGAGCAAACGCATGGCAAGAACTGAATCGACAATGACCGCGCTGGGAACCTCGGCGCCCGATTTTCTACTGCCCGACGTCACCACGGGCCAGTCCGTCAGCCTGAACGATTTCGTGCGCGCGCGGGCGGTGCTGGTGATGTTCATTTCGCGCCACTGCCCGTATGTGCAGCACGTCAAGCAGGAGCTGGCGCGCTTGGGCAAGGATTATGCCGGCCGCCCGCTGGGCATCGTGGCCATTGGTTCCAACGATGTGGCGCTGTTCCCGGACGACGCTCCGGAACGGCTGCGGGAAATGTCCGCCGAACTGGGGCTCAACTACCCGATCTTGTTCGACGAGACACAGGCCGTTGCCAAGGCTTACGCCGCCGCGTGCACTCCGGATTTCTTTCTTTTCGACGCGGACCGCAGACTGGTTTACCGTGGCCAGCTCGACGGCAGCCGCCCCAATAACGGCGTGCCGCTGACCGGTACGGACCTGCGCCGGGCGATCGACGCGGTATTGGCCGGCTTACCGGCGCCGGCGGAACAAAGGCCGTCGCTCGGATGCAACATCAAATGGCGCGCGGGCAACGAGCCGGCCTATTTCCAGCAGCCGGAGGCGGCCAAAGCCCCGTAGAAAACAGGGCCACTCCGCGGTATGATGCTGGTAGCGGGAACCGGGAGGCTAGTCCCGGTCCCCGCACGCTGCCTATCGCCGGCTCTTACGAGTCCAGACGAGCAACGCCGTAAGCCGGCCAGCAATGGACCGGATCTTTACCAGCAAGAGGATCATAAGCTGGATCCTGCTTTCCAGCTTCGTGTGGAAGGCCCGGACTCAGCTCCGGGCTTTCCCGTTTGAAGCCTCAAGTAGCTTCGCCCGGGAACCAGCCCAGTCCATACTCCACCGGAAGACCGAAGTCGGATCGTAACATCTGTTACAAGCGCGTGTAATGGGTTCGGCACAAGCGCGCGCTACTATTTATGCATGCCAACTTTTCACGCTCTGGCGATACAACAGGCCGGCGGCAAGCTCAAGCCTTTTTCTTACGATCCCGGCGAATTGGGAGACCAACAAGTCGAAATCGAAGTGCTCTATTGCGGCATTTGTCATTCCGATCTCGCCATGGCGCACAACGAGTGGCACCTGACGCAGTATCCGTTCGTGCCCGGCCATGAAGCCATAGGAAAAGTGGTCGCGACGGGACGCGACGCCAAATCTGTAACCGCCGGCCAGACGGTGGGCCTCGGTTGGAATTCGGGCAGTTGCCTGCATTGCCCGCAGTGCCTGAGCGGCAATCACAATATGTGCCGCACCCTGGAAATGACGATTGTCGGCCGCCGCGGCGCATTCGGCATGCGCGTCCGCTGCCACTGGGTATGGGCCACGCCGATTCCGGAGGGTCTGGATTTGGCCAAGGCCGGTCCGCTGCTGTGCGGCGGCATCACCGTCTTCAACCCGCTGCTCCAGTTTCAGGTGCTGCCTACCGACCGCGTCGGGGTGATCGGCATCGGCGGCCTGGGACACATGGCGCTGCAGTTCATGAACCGCTGGGGCTGCGACGTTACGGCTTTCACTTCTTCGGCCGGTAAGGCGGACGAAGCGAAAAAGATGGGCGCGCACCACGTTGTGGATACCCATTCCCAGGACGCTCTCGCTAAGGTAGCCGGCTCTTTCGACTTCATCCTGTCTACGGTTACCGCTGATTTGCCCTGGGATGCGTATCTCGCCGCGCTGGCGCCCAAGGGACGCCTGCATGTAGTTGGTGTGCCGCCGAATCCGATTCCCGTGCAGGCCTTCGCCTTGATCGGAGGCCAGCATTCTGTCAGCGGTTCTCCTTCCGGCGCTCCCGCCACGGTGGCGAAGATGCTCGATTTCGCCGCCCGCCACGGGGTCGCGCCGGTGACCGAAGAATTCCCGATGACGAAGGCCAACGAAGCGTTCGCCCACCTCGAAAGCGGCAAGGCCCGCTACCGCATCGTGCTGAAGAACGACCTGGGATAGGCATCGGCTGGGTGCCCGGCGGGATCATGGCTGCATGGGACGCCGTACGGAAGCGCCCGGTGCATCCACATACTCCAGCAGGGTCATGAAGCCATAATCCATATGAAGCTGCATGTGGCAATGGAACAGCGACGGACCGGGATGATTGGCCACCAGATGCACCTCGACTTGGGTATGCGGCTGCACGTTCACCACGTCTTTCAAAACCCCGCGGGTCGGCTTGCCTGCTACGCGGATTAACTCGAAGGAGTGCCGGTGCAAGTGGATGGGGTGCGCGTCCTCGCTTCGATTGTCGAAGATGAGGCGGTACGTGCCGTTGGTTCGGACGCGGATGGGATCGGTTTTGGGGTACTCCTTGCCGTTGATGGTCCAGTGATCCACCCAGCGGTTGCCCATCCACTTGTTCTTAAAAACCAAAGGAATGCGCTCGTCCGGCTCGGGTGCGCTGCCGCTTGAGCCGAACTGCGTGTAGTCCCACGTCTCGGCGGCGGGCGCGGTCCACTGCGGCTCACCGGAACGGCCGGCGTATTCCACCGTCACACCAAGGCCCGCCTTGCGCATCTTCTCATCCACGTCGCCCAGAATCCACACGCCCGGCTGATTCATTTCCACGATGGCATCGATGCGCTCCGCCGCCGCTAGTTCGAGCACGTCGACCTCGCGCGGAGTGGGTACCGGGTTGCCATCGAGCGCGATCACCTGGAAGCGATGGCCGGGAAGCGCCAGCCGATGAAGCATGGTGGCGTTGGCGTTGAGGATGCGGAACAGCACGCGCTCGCCAGGCTTTACGCGAACCGGCTCGCCGCCGCCCAGGGCATGGCTGTTGATGGTGAAGGCGTCGTAAGCCACTTCGAGCGTGCCTTCACTGCCTTCGCCGAGACCGCCCATGGGGCTCAGGTACGGATCCCAGCCATGCAACGCGAGCAAAACCTCGCGGTCGTAGCGGCCCGGTTCCGACGCCGGCACGATCTGCAGAAACCCGAATTGGCCGGTATAAGTGGCCCGATGCAGATCGCGGCCGGCATGAATGTGGGAATGATACCAACGCGTGCCGGCCGGCTCCGGGGTGAAGGTGATGGTCCGATTGCCATGCGCCGGCACGAACGGCGTACCCTCTTCCATGGCGCCATCCACTTCGGGGGCGGCAAACGTGCCGTGCCAATGCACCAGCTCGGGGATGGAAGTGTCATTGTAAACGGCGACGGTAACGGGCCGGCCTTCGGTAACGCGCAACGCCGGTCCGGGAAACGAGCCGTTGTATCCGGTGGTCTTGATGAAGCGCTTGGGCGCAATTTCGACTTCCACGGCGCCGATGCGCAGGGTGAAATCGGGCCGCGGGGTAGGCTGGCCGAGGAGCGTGCGTCCGCCGGTGGCAGCCAGGGCCGCCAAGAAATCGCGGCGGTTCAGATTGGATGGCATGCTGTATCCGCTATTAGTATGGTGCCCACGAAACCGATTCGACAAACCTGCACGCGCGCGACATCAAGCTTGGACGCGGCTGGCAAGCTCAGTATCCAGTTTCGGAACTTCAGCGACGTATTCCAGAGCAACCGTCACTCGATCCAGCCGCCGCCCAGCACCAGATCGCCGGAATAAAACACTGCGCCTTGGCCCGGAGTCACGGCGCGCTGCGGCTCGTCGAAGACCACTTCCATGCGCGCCCCGACGCCGGTGGGCAACAGAAGCGCGGGCGCGGCAGCGTGCTTATTGCGGATCTTGACCTGCGCGGCAATTGGCTCTATCGGGGCGGCGATCGAAACCCAGTTCACGTCGCGGGCGAAAAACGAGCCGCGCAACAGGGCGTCATTCCCGCCCACCACAACGCGCTGCGATTGGGGATCGGTGGCAAGCACGTAGAGCGGTTCGCCGGTGGCCACGCCCAGCCCGCGGCGCTGTCCCACGGTGAAATGGTGCACGCCGGCGTGGCGGCCCAGGCTGCGGCCGTCTGTAGTGACAATTTCGCCCTCCGTGCGCACCGGCTCGACGCCGGTTTCCTTCAAGTAGGCGCTCAGGAACGCGGCGTAGTCGCCGTTGGGCACGAAGCAGATTTCCTGGCTGTCGGGCTTTTCGGCTACGGCCAGCCCGAGCGAATTCGCGATCTCCCGCACTTGCGGCTTGTTCAGGCCGCCCAAGGGAAACAAGGTACGCGCCAGTTGCGGCTGGGTGAGACCGAACAGGAAATATGTCTGGTCCTTGGACGCATCCACGCCGCGCAGCAGTTGGTAGCGGCCGGTTGCGTCGTCGTACTGAATGCGGGCATAATGTCCGGTGGCAATTTGTTCCGCGCCCACCGAATCGGCCATCTCCAGAAAGCGGTCGAACTTGATGTAGTTATTGCACAGCGTGCACGGGATGGGCGTGCGGCCCGCCAGATATTCGTTGACGAACGGCTTGACCACCTGCTCTTCGAACTGGCGCTCGAAATTCACCACGTAATACGGGATGCCGATCTGCTCGGCCACACGGCGCGCGTCGTAGACATCGTCCAGCGAGCAACAGCGCCCGGTGGCGCCCTCAGTGGCCAGCTCCGGCAGGCGGCGCTGGTTCCAGAGCTGCATGGTGAGGCCGATGACGCTGCGCCCTTGGCGGACCAGCATGGCGGCCGCGGTGGAGCTGTCGACACCGCCGCTCATGGCCACGGCGATGGGAGCTGCGGGTGGGGCAGGCGCTTCCGCCTGCCCTTGCCAGACAGGCCGGGAGGCCTGTCCCACTGCACCCATCCCCTTAGGCATGCACGGAAATCCGCCGCAGGTGCGCTACGGAGGCCTCCAAGGCATCGACCAGCGCATCCACCTGCTCTTCGGTATTATCGTGGCCGAGCGAAAAGCGCAGGCTGGAACGGGCGCGATCGGCGCTGAGGCCGATGGCGGTAAGCACGTGCGAAGGCGTCAGAGCGCCGGAGGAACAGGCCGATCCCGTCGAAACCGCAAACCCGCGCAGATCGAGCGCAATGACCATGGCTTCGCCATCCACAAAATCGAAATACACGTTGCTGGTATTGGGCACGCGGCGATCCCGCGCGCCATTCACGCCGGCGCCTTCCAGACGAGCCAGCACAGCCGCTTCCAGCCGATTGCGCAACGCCGCGAGACGCTCGCCTTCCGTCGCCAGCCGGTCGCCCGCCAGCTCCGCCGCGCGGCCGAACGCGGCGATGGCCGGGACATTTTCCGTGCCCGGCCGGCGGTCGCGCTCATGGTGGCCGCCGAAAACGATGGGCGCCAGGCGCCTTCCTTTGCGTACGTACAGGGCGCCCACACCCTTGGGCGCATAAATCTTATGGCCGCTCATGCTGTATAGATCCACGCCCAGCTCGTTCACGTCTACCGGTACGCGGCCCACAGCCTGCACGCCATCCAGATGCAGCGGTACACCGGCCTCGCGTGCCATGGCGGAGATCTCGGCCACCGGCTGCAGCGTCCCCAATTCGTTATTGGCGTGCATCACAGAGATCAGCTTCGTGGACGGCCGAAGCGCGCGTCGCACGTCTTCCGGGTCCACGATCCCGCCGGAATTCACGGGCACGCATGTCACTTCGAAACCTTCCCGCTCCAGCGCCTGGCAGGCCGAAAGCACGGCCGGGTGCTCGATGGCCGTAGTGATGATGTGGCCCGGCGTTCCGGCGAGGCGTGCCGTGCCCAGAATTGCCAGATTATCCGCTTCGGTGCCGCCGCCGGTGAAAACGATTTCGGAGGGATGGGCGTGGATCAGCCGGGCGACTTGCCGCCGCGCGGCTTCCAGGCGCCGCTTGGCCATCTGACCGAAATAGTGAATGCTAGACGCGTTACCATACACTTGACCGAGACACTCCGCCATGGTGTCGAAAACCTCGGGAGCGACCGGTGTGGTGGCATTGTGGTCGAAATAGAAACGCTGCACTACTCTTCATTTTAGCAATGGCTCAACCGATTCTTACTTTGACCACCGATTTCGGCGCGGCCGATCACTACGTGGGCACGATGAAAGGCGTCATCCTGGGCATTTGCCCACGGGCGCGCATCGTCGACATCAGTCACGAGGTGAAGCCGTATCAGATCGCCGAAGGCGCGTACCTGGTGGCGCAGGCGTACCGCTATTTCCCGGCGAAGACGGTGCACGTTGTGGTGGTCGATCCCGGAGTGGGTTCGGCGCGCCGGCCCATCCTGATCGAAGCGGCGAAACAGTACTTCATCGCGCCCGATAACGGCGTGCTGTCGATGGTGTATACCGGCGAGAAGCACAGGGCGCGGCTGATCTCGGCCGAGCGCTATTTTCGCCAACCGGTGAGCCGCACCTTCCATGGCCGCGATATTTTCGCGCCGGTGGCGGCCCATATTGCCGCCGGGGTGCCTGCCGCGCGTGTGGGCAAGCTCATCCACGACCATTTGAAGTCTTCGTCCTGGAAGCCGCAGCGCACCGGCAAGCGCACCTGGACGGGGCAGGTGCTGCACATCGACCGGTTTGGCAACATCGTGACCAACTTCGAAGCGGCGGCTTTTCCGGATCTCGAAATGCGTGACTTCGCTTTGCACATGGGCCCGTGCGAGGTTACCGTGCTGGCGCACAGTTATGCCGAATGCGGACCCAGCGAGTTGTTTGCCATCGCCGGCAGCTCGGGGTACCTGGAAGTTTCGGTGAATCAGGCGTCGGCCGCGAAGATGGTGGGATGCGAGACAGGCGCGCCGGTGGAGCTTACCGTCGGGTAGGACAGAAAGACGTGGCGCGGGCTGTCAAGCCGGCTGTCAAGCTTGCTGAGCCGAGAGTCATCCCGGCTTCTTGCGGAATGTCCAAAGAAGAAAGCCGAGAGAACCTACTGGATTTGCGGCGTACCGACATCCGCCACGGGTCTTGGGGCGGCGTCGTGTCTGGGACCGAGGCCGAGGGCGATCAACGAGAGGGAATTGATTCTTCCGGAGGACTCCAGTTTCTGGTCGGTCTGGAAGCGTTTGAGGGCATCGACCGAATTTTGGTCCCAGACGCCATTAGCCTGCTCCGGCTGAAGGTAGCCACGGAAGGCCAAAGCGCCCTGAATTTCCTTATAGCGATCCGCGGATGGCGCTAACTGGCGGGGACGCCAGGCGACGCGGCGATACTGCCTCGCGCCGGTGCGGCGGGCGGTCTGCCGGGTAGCACCGGTCTTTGCGGCTGGCTGGGTGGGGGTTTTGTGGGCCAAAACCGGGGTTTTTACCTGAGACGTGGGCACCTTGGTCGCCGCCGCTTGCTTCTGGGGTTGCGGCGCCGGATTGGCCGACCACGCCAGGACAGTCATCAAAGCTGCCACAGGGCAGCAGATGAGAGCCGGTTTGAACATGCCCAATATAGTATCAGGTATACCCAGGCGCCGTTTAGTACCAATTTTGCCGTAGTATCAGGAAAACATGGAGTGCGCCGTCGGGTTTATGGGGTAGTCATGGCGGGCAAAGCGCCGGTCCGATGCTCAGTTGCAACACGCCGGGTCACGGTCGCCCTTCGGGGCCGGTTTCACCGCGCGGATGAACGCGCTGATGAACTTACCGGCAACCTGCGGTGCCACGGCATCGACGTCAATGCCTGTCCCGGCGAGAAACTGGCGGGCGTCTTCCAGGTTGGAAACGCGGGTCGGCTCGATGCCGATCGAATCAAAACCCGCGCGGGCGAGCTTGGCGACATAATCGTAGTCGTTTAGCGCACCGGCTACGCACCCTGCCCACAGCTCCATGTTGCGCCGTATTTCAACCGGAACCTCGCCGCGTACAACCACATCGGCCACGGCGAAACGGCCTCCCGGCTTGAGGACCCGAAATGCCTCGCGCAGCACGCGATCCTTGTCGGCGGACAGGTTGATGACGCAATTCGAGATGACGACATCCACGGAATTGTCGGGCAAGGGGATATTCTCGATCTCGCCTTTGAGGAACTCGACATTCTGGACTCCGGCTTTGCGCTGGTTTTCGCGAGCCAGTGCCAACATTTCGTCGGTCATATCCAGGCCATAGGCTTTGCCGTTCGGCGCCACGCGCTTGGCGGAAAGCAGGACGTCGATGCCGCCTCCGGAGCCAAGATCGAGGACGATCTCACCAGGGCTGAGCTGGGCCAGTGCGGTCGGGTTGCCGCAGCCAAGAGATGCAAGCAGGGCCTCAGCCGGTATCTCGCCGGCCTGGCTTTCGTTGTAGAGATTGGACGTGATCGGATCGGTGCAACCGCCTGCCTTGGGAGCCGATCCACAGCAGGAGCTTCCGCCGCTCGTGACGCGAAGCGCCGCTGCGCCGTATTTTTCCTTGACGACTTCTTTGATGTCCGTGCTCATGATGACCTCTATAATGTGTCTGCCTTACTTGCAGCAGACGATCTTTTCCGGCGCAATCGCCTGGTTGCGTGTGCAGCACTCGGCATACAGGAAGCCGAGAAGCTCCTGCAAGGCGTCCGTATTGGCTGAATACCAGAGGTAGGTGCCGTCGCGCCGAACGCGCACCAGGTCCTCATTTTTCAGTTTTTCCAAATGATGGGAAAGCGTGCTGGAGGGTATGTCCAGCTCGGTCCCGATTTCGCCGACGACCATTCCATCGGGGTGCGCGCTGAGAAGAAGCCGCACGATCCGCAGCCGCGGCTCCGCGCCCATGGCGGAAAGCATGTCCGCGTAGCGGGCAGTCAGTTCAGCGTCGCCCCGTTTGCCCATGGCCGGTCTCCCTTCGCCATATTTCCATAATAGTAGAAATATAGAGAAAGTCAAGACCCAGGCAACCGGCTCGAAAAATGGGCGTATCTTTTCCGCAGCCGTCTTCGTCCTAGTTCCGAAACCGGCCGCTGAGGGCGGCCGGAGGAGGTAAAACATGAAGACTCTTTTGGTAATCGTAGTAGCCGCGGGCGCGCTCTCATTCGTGCAGGGCGCTTCCGCTCAGAATGGGACCACGGCGGCCGGCATGGGGACGCAGGGAGGCTGCGGAGCGTGCGCGCAAAAAGCGGCGGCAGAAGCTGTTTCCGCTCGGGCCGTCCCAGGAACGAACGAAACCATGCCGGTAGGACGTATCGAGAATCTCATACCTATCGGCGTGCTTGCCGCTCTGGGTTGTGAGAAATGTGCCGGTGAGGCGGTCGCCTGGGCCCTCCAGCAGGGTAGCTCCACCGGGGATATCGAGCGCGCGCTGCGCACAGTGGCCGCCATGCAAGGGCTCGACTGTTTCAAGCAGCAGTTCGGCGCCGATGCGGCTGCTCGATTGGAGAAGCCGCTGGCGGCTGCCAGAAAGGCCCTCCAGCAAGCAATGGATCAGGGTGGCGGGAAGTAGGGTTTCCACGGCGTTGTCAGAGGGCTAGAATCGTGATGGAGGCGGGGCTATGACACCGGCTAGCAATGCCGCCGAGACGGGAGAACTCTTCATCGCATATCACGACAGGATCCGCCGCTACATTGCCGGCATGATTCGAGACCCGGCGGAGGCGGAGGATCTCACGCAGGAGACGTTTCTGCGCGCGCACTGCCGGCAGGAAGCGCTTCGCGATCCCAAAGCGGCACGGGGTTGGCTGTATCGCATCGCTACAAACGTATGTTTGGATCGTTTGCGGAAACGCACGCGGCAGGCCGCCGTCAACTGCGAGGACGACCTGCCGCACGGGCGCCCGGCCGCTCTGAAAACGCCCTCGGCGCAGGAGCAAGCGGAGCGAGCGGAAACCAGCGCCTGTGTGCAGCGGTGTCTCGATTATCTGCCGGACAGTTACGGCGCCGCGATCCTGCTCTATGAAGCGCACGGACTCACGGCCGCGGAGATTGCGGGGCTGTTGGATGTCAGCGTCGCGACCATCAAGATCCGGCTCCATCGCGCCCGCCGAAGGCTGCAGGAGGTAATGGAGATCGGCTGCATGGTGTCGGAGGGAAACAGCGGAGTGCCGTGCTGCGAGGCCAAGAAGTAAAGTGTGGGAACGCGAGGCGCCGGCATTCCGGGAACTAGAGATCACCGATCACCCGACGGCTTGGTAGGCTGGGTTTTCCGCGGAGCGCCAATGGAAAACACCAACTATAGCGTTGCGACAAGTGGCGATCTGCCGGCGATCCAGGCGTTGCTGGCCGATTGCCACCTTCTCACCGACGGGATCGAAATGCTCATCGATCATTGCATCGTCGCTACGGTTGACTCCAGGATTGTCGGCACGGTCGCCTTGGAGCAGTGCGGTAGGTTGGCCTTGTTTCGCTCCTTGGCAGTGGCGGCGGATTGTCGAGGTCTTTCGATAGGCCGCAACTTGTCTGCAAAGATGGTCAGCCACGCGCGTATGGCCGGGGTCGAGGCGCTCTACCTGCTGACGACCGACGCGGAGCGGTATTTTGAAACGCTTGGCTTTCGGCACATCCAGCGCAATGAGGCACCGGCGGAGATTCAGCGGACTTCACAGTTTCGTTCGCTTTGTCCAAAGAGCGCTGTTTGCATGGCCCGAGACATCCGGGGTTAGTTTATCAAACGGGGGCTGGCCGTGCCGAGGTGGATGTGGGCGCCGGTGGCTTTGCCGGGGAGGGCCTCGCGAAAGGCGAAAAACGGGATGCGATGGAGGGTTAGATAGCGGACGAGCCACTGGCCTTCGGGCTGATCGGGCTGGAGGGCCACGTCGACGCGGCCGCGATGATCGAAACCCAGCTCGCGGTGGATCTCGGTCTGGCCCATGGCGGAAACCGGCAGCGGCTTGCCGAACTCGGCCTCAAAGGCGGCATTGGCGCTCGCGAAGATTTCGGAGGTGAAGACGCCGTTGCCGTCGAAACGCTCGACCACGTCGGGGGATGGCGGGCGGGATTCGGCCAGGCGGGTAGCGAGGGCGGCTTCGGCTTCGGCCATACGCGCGAGCTCACGGGCCAGGCGGTCGCGGGCTTCGGCCAGATCGTATTGCGTGTGGGCGTATTGCAAATCGCGAAGGTACGTGTCGAGCGAGAGTTTGGGCGCGAGGCCGGACTTGACCAGTTTCTCGGCTTCCTCGAAGGCGCGCTGCCGGCGCTCGAAAAGACGGCCGGCGGCGGCGACCAACTCGTCGGCCTGTTTCTCGGTGAGATCGGAGCGGGAGACGCTCTTGCGGAGGATGGCGGTATCTTCGGCGTCGGCCAGAGCGTCACGAGCTTTGTCGAGCTCGATATGCGGCGCCATGCCGGAATTGACGAGCGATTCGACGCGCTGAAGCTCCATGCGCGCGCGCAAAACGTCGGCGTCTTCCTGGGCGAAAAGCGGGAGGGCGGAGAGGGAGAGGAGGAACAGATTAATGAGCCACCGATGAACGCCGATCAACACCGATAAATCCATTGATTTTCTTATCCGTGTTCATCGCCGTTCATCGGTGGCTATATTTCTTCTCTGCCATCGATACAGATTTACAGCTCTTCGTAACACTTCCGGGCCGGACTACATTCGAACTCGTCGACGATCTTTCCGTCCGGGCCTAGAGGCTTGAAGGTATGCTGGCACCAGAAGGATTGATCGTTGGAGCGCTGCACGGTGGGATCCCAGGGCGCTTCAATGAACATGCCTTTCCAGCGCAGTTTCTCGCAACGCTTGGCCGATACACGGGCAAGGCCCGGCCGTTCTCCGATAGGTTCCATCATTATGCCCTCGCTTGCGCGGCATCGAGCAGCGCGCGTTTGACGGCTACCTTCGCCAATTGGACCTTATAAGCATTGTGGCTGAGCGGATGAGCGCCGGCCACGGCGGCTTTTCCGGCGGCCTCGGCGGTTTCCTCAGTGACGGACTTGCCCACCAAGGCCTTGGCGGCGGCTGGAGATTCCCAGGGAGTGGGCGCCACGTGGCCCATCACGATACGGGCGGCGGCGACTGTGCTGCCCTTCATCGACAAAGAGACGGACGCGGTGGCCAGCGGCCAATCGAGAGCCTCCCTCTGGCGGACTTCGTAGGTGGACGAGTGGGTCGAGGCGGGGACGATGATTTCGGTCAGGATCTCATCGGGCCGCAGGGCGATTTCACGGGTGGCGGCGTCTTGGGGCTGGACGAAGAAGTCCTTCACCGGCAGCTCGCGGCTCCCTTTGCCGGAAACCAGCTTGACCTTGGCATCCAGCGCGACGAGCGCGGGGCCCAGGCTGGAGGCGCTGACGAAGTACGCCGGGCCGCCGCCGAAAATGGCATGATACTGATTTTCCCCGTCGGGGACGAGCGGCTTGCCGTCTTTGACGGCCAGCAGGCCATAGCCCTGGCGGAAATACCAGCAGCGCGGGCGCTGGCAGAGATCGCCGCCCACGGTTCCCATGTGGCGGATCTGCGGGCTGGGAACGCCGGCCGCGGCCGCGACGAGGGCGTGCGGCGCTTCGTGGCTCTTGGACAGCTCATCCATGGTGACCAGCGCGCCGATGCGGACCTGGGCGCCGGTTTTGTGAATTCCGGCCATGTCCCCGATGTTCTTAATGTTGACGACGCGCTTGGGAGTCTGGAGGTCGTCCTTCATCAAGCTGATGAGGTCGGTGCCGCCGGCGAGCACGTCGGCTTCACCCCAGTGGGCGCCCAGCAGAGCGGTTGCCTGCTGCAAAGATGTTGGATTGGCGTATTCGAAATTTTGCATCTAAACGGCCCTCCCATCGAGCGCATCGAGGACATGTTCGGGAGTCATGGGGATGCGGGGTACGCGGACGCCGATGGCGTTGGCCACGGCGTTACCGATGGCGGCGCAGATGGCAATCGCGGGCGGCTCACCCAGTCCGGTGATGCCGCGCTTGTCGTTCTCCGGCCGTATATCCATGTGCACCACGATGTCGCCGATATCGGCAATACCGGCGAGTTTATAGAACTCCATGTTGGGGTTGAGCATTCTTCCGGTCTGCTCATCCATTACGCGCTGCTCATAGAGCGCGGTGGAAATGCCCATGATGATGGCGCCGTAGACCTGGCTTTCGGCCAAGCGGGGATTGACGATCAAGCCGCAATCCTGCACGGCAACGTAGCGATTCACCTTGACCACGCCGGTTTCGACGTCCACGGAAACGTCGGCGATCTGGATACCGGAAGCGCCGGCGGCGATCAAGCCACCGGGGTTGCGGGAATCGTTGGCGCCGGTTTCGGAGATGGCGCCGCCGCCGATCTTGCGGCAGGCTTCGGCCCAGGTGAGGCTCTTGCCGCCGCCCTTGACCTGGATTTTGCCGCCGCGGGCTTCGAGCTGGGAGGGGTCCACGCCCAGCGCCGGGGCCGCCACTTCGTAGAGCTTGGCAAGGGCATTGACGGTAGCTTTGCGGGTCGAGGCGGAAACGCCGCCCACGGTAGTGGAACCGCCGGATGCACTATCGGGCGGTAATTGGTTGGAGCCGATGGTAAGGCCCACGGCGCTGACGGGAAGGCCGAAGGTTTCGGCGGCAACCTGGGCGATGACGGTGCGGGTTCCGGTGCCGAGGTCCTGGGTGCCGATTTCTATTTGCACCGAGCCATCTGAATGGATAGTGGCGCGGCACTGGCTGTTGTGGCCCATCCCGGCCCAGGCGTTGAAGCCGATGCCGAGGCCGCGTTTGACGGAACCGCTTTGGGCTTGGCCGCGCGGCTTCCAGAGCTTCTTCCATTCGGCCAGCTCGGCGGCCTTGTCGAGCTGCCACGTGTAAGTCGCTCGGCGCGCCTGCGGGGCGTACAGGTTGATATTGGTCCTAAAGACTTCGAGCGGGTCGAGCGTGGCCTTGGCGGCAAAATCCTCGATCGCGCAGCAGGTGAGATACGATGCCTGCTGGTTGTTGGGAGCGCGCCAGGCGCGCGCCGGGCCGCAATTGACGGACACGGCGGAATGGTGCTGCCGCTGATTCGGAATATCCGCGATGATGTACGGCAGCGGCGGCGAGCCACCGCCGGCGATGCCGCCGGTGGACCAGGATTCGGACTGCCATGCGGTGATAGTGCCGTCTTTCTTGCCGCCCAGCTTGATTTTGGCAAAGGCGGAAGGGCGATTGCCGGCAATCAACTGCTCGGTGGTGCGGTCTAGGAAGAGTTTCACCGGGGCACCGCCGGCCTTCTGGGAAAGGCGAGCGCAGACTTCACCCCAGGCGTCGGGGGCGAATTTGCTGCCGAAACCGCCGCCGACATAATTCATTTCCACATCGATGTTGGCGGTAGGAACCTTGAGGTTGGGAGCGAGCGTGCCGGCGTAGCGGGTGACGTCCTGGGTGGAAGGCCAGACGTTGACGTGGTCGCCGCGCCACTCGGTGACCTGGCCGTGGGATTCGAGGCAACAGTGGGTCACGACGGGGATTCCATAATGACCATCGGAAACCACTTCGGCCTGTTGAAAAGCCTGGTCGGGATCGCCGACGACTTTTTCTCCCGCTGCTTTGGCGCGCGAACCGGCCTTGGTCAGATCGTCCTCGCGCACCAGGTGGGGCAGGACTTCGTATTCCACTTTAATATTGTGTGCGGCTTCCTGGGCGATTTCCTCGGTGACGGCGGCGACGGCGGCGATCTCCGTGCCTTCCCATTGCACTTCGGTTCCCGCGGGCGAAACGACGTGGACGGCCTTGACGCCGGGCATGCGCTCGGCCGGGGTGGTATCGACGCTGGTAACGCGGGCGTGAGCGTAGGGGCTGGTCTGGTAGGCCGCGAAGAGCAGATCCTTGCGGGTGAAATCGGACGAATACTTGGCGCGTCCGGCGGATTTCTGCGGGCCATCCAGGCGCTTGACGTTCTGACCCATCACCTGGCGGGTCTCCATGGGCGGCCAACTGTAATCGGGAGTGTTAGCCATTGCTCGGCCTTCCTTTCTTCATGGTCTCGGCTGCTTCCAGCACGGCTTTGCGAATTCCCATATAGGTACCGCAGCGGCAAAAATTGCCCCCCAGACCGTGGCGCACGTCGGCCTCGGTGGGACTGGGGTTCTCTTTGAGAAATCCGGTGGCGGCCATGACGAAGCCCGGCGTGCAGTAGCCGCACTGCTGGGCATCGTGATTCCAAAAAGCGGCCGATACGGGGTGAAGCTCGCCGGGGGCGGCGAGGCCTTCGATGGTTTGAATTTCCTTGCCTTGCGCATCGATGGCCAACACGGCGCAAGCATAAACGGTCTTGCCGCTGAGCATAACGGTGCAAGAGCCGCAGACGCCGCGGTCGCAAGCCTTCTTGGCGCCGGTCAGGCCGATGTAGTTGCGCAGGGCATCGAGCAGGGTGACGCGCGGCTCAAGCGTCAGGTTAACGGGTTTTCCGTTGATGTTGAGAGTAACCGGAACGGCTTGGGGACCGACGACGGCTGCCCCGGCCGGTTCCGCGGCGGCGGGCCTTTCCAACAGGCCGGCGCCCAACGCGCCCGACCCGATCCCAACGCCGATAAATCCGCGGCGCGAGAACCCGGATGGGGGACGGGCGGGAACTTCGGAGTCTTTCTTCGACTTCACCGAATACCTCCTCTTCGTGCCTTTCGCAGGCGTGGCGAAGGCAGTTCCGATAGAACGATTAGTTTTCGAAACAAATATATCAGAAGGAGGCGGGTCGTGGGCGCGGATGGTCACGGGCCTCCTTATAATGAAACGTATGACACCAGACACAATTGCCGCAACGGCGCTGCCGGCTGTGCCGCTGACGGTGGAGGGGGCCAGCGTGCTGCACCAGATGATGAGATTCCGGCGCGCGGCGTGGCGCGCTCTTGCGTCGGCCGCGCAGGCGGAAATTCTGGGCGAGGCGGCGGCGCGGCTGGCCGAGATGGAGCGTCCGGCGGAGGGCCGGCAGAGCGCGCTGTATTCGCTGCTGGGGCATAAAGGGGACCTGCTGGCGGTGCACTTCCGGCGCAGCTTTGAAGAGCTGCGGCAAGTCGAGCTGGACTTGGCGCGGCTCCAATTGAGCGACTATCTGGAGCCGGCCGGTTCGTATCTTTCGGTGGTCGAGTTGGGGCTTTACGAATCCACGGCGAAGACGTATGCCGGGCTGGCCGCGAAGGGAATCGAACCGCATTCGGAAGAGTGGAAGCGGGAGATCGCCGAGGTGCTGGAGCGGCAGCGCAACGCCATGGCATCGCGTTTGTGGCCGGAGATTCCGCCGGCGAAATATATTTGCTTCTATCCCATGGACCGGCGGCGGGGCGAGACGGCCAACTGGTACCGGGAGACCATGCCGGAGCGCCAGCGGATGATGAGCGAGCATGGCCTGGTGGGGCGGCGCTATGCGGGCGAGGTGCGGCAGATCATTACCGGCTCGATCGGCTTCGACGATTGGGAATGGGGCGTGGACCTGTTCGCGGAAGATCCGCTGGTGTTTAAGAAGCTGATCTACGAAATGCGGTTCGACGAAGTGAGCGCGGTGTACGCGCTGTTTGGCTCGTTCTACGTAGGGCTGCGCGTGCCGGCTGGGGAGCTGGGCGGGATTTTGTAACCGTGGCGCACGCACTCGTGCGTGCAGCGTCGAGTCTCTACCCGACGTTTCTTCGCCTTGGGGCGGGGGGCGTCGAGATGAGTCTCGACGCGGCACGCATGAGTGCGCGCGCCACGAGTATGTGAGGGTTGCGGACTGCTTTGCGCGAACCAATCGTCATCATCGGGGGCGGGCTGGCGGGGGCGGAAGCGGCGTGGCAGGTGGCGCGCCGCGGCGCTCGCGCGGTGTTGTACGAAATGCGTCCGGCGAAGCCCACGCCCGCGCACCGGACGGGCAACCTGGCGGAGCTGGTGTGCAGCAACTCGCTCAAATCCGAACAGGAATCGACCGCGCCCTGGCTGTTGAAGGAAGAACTGCGGCGCATGGATTCGCTGTTAATCGCGGCGGCCGGGCGGGCGCGGGTCCCGGGCGGGCATGCGCTGACGGTGGATCGCGACCGGTTCGCGGCGGAAGTGACCGAGGCGATTCTGGGCGAACCGCGGATTGAATTGCGGCGGGAGGAAGTGCGCGAGGCGCCGGCTGATGGGATCGCGATTGTGGCGTCCGGTCCGCTCACCAGCGGCGCGCTGGCGGAATCGATCGCGCGGCTGACGGGTTCCGAGGGTCTGTACTTCTATGACAGCATCAGCCCCATCGTGGATGCGGAGACGGTGGATGCGGAGATTGCTTTCTGGGCGTCGCGCTATGGCAAATCGACCGATGGAACCGCCGATTATTTGAACTGCCCGCTCGATCGCGACCAATATGAACGCTTCGTGGACGCGGTGATCGAGGCGCAGCCGGCTACGGCCCACATTGCCGAAGATGCGACGCCGTATTTCGAAGCGTGCTTGCCCATCGAGGAGCTGGCGCGGCGGGGCCGCGAGACGCTGCGATACGGTCCGATGAAGCCGATGGGCCTCGCGAATCCGCGCACCGGCAGGCGCCCGTACGCGGTGGTGCAGCTCCGGCAGGAGACGGGGCGGGCGTCGAGCTTCAATCTGGTGGGGTTTCAGAACCACATGAAATTCGGCGACCAGGCGCGCGTGCTGCGCCTGATTCCGGGCCTGGAGAATGCCGAGTTTTTGCGTTACGGCCAGATTCACCGCAACACATACATCAACGCGCCGGCGCTGGTATCGGAAACGCTGCAGCTTCGGAGGCGGACTGAAGTTTTTTTCGCGGGGCAGATTTCGGGCGTGGAGGGATACGTCGAAGCCATCGCCACCGGGCTGATGGCCGGGATACACGCGGCGGCGCTGGCCACGGGCGAGGCGCCGCGTCCGCTGCCGCGCGCGACCGCGCTAGGCTCGCTGGCGCACTATATTTCCGCCGCCGACAGCGCCAATTATCAGCCCGCCAATATCACGTTCGACCTTCTGCCGGAGTTGGACGATGCGACGCGCGAGCGGCTGCGGCGGGATAAGAAAGCCCGCCATGCCGAAGTGTGCCGGCGCGCACTGGAAGCGCTGCGTGAATACAGCAACGCCGAGTATAGCCACGCCGATGTGTGAACTGGAGCAGGCGATCGGGCGGTACCTGGACGAGCTCGCGCGAGAGGGCTCGTCGCCGCACTCGCTGAAGGCGTACGCGGGCGATCTGCGCCAGTTCGTGGAATTCCTGTCGCCGCCGGAAACGGCGCCGCCGGCGCCGGCTGAAATCGACCTTCTGACGCTGCGCGAATGGATGGTGTGGCTATATCGGCGGCACTTGAGTGCAGTGAGCATTCGGCGCAAGCTGGCGGCGGTGCGGGGGCTGTTTCGATTTTTGCATCGCGAAGGAGTGGTCGAGGCCAACTTGGCGCGGTTGGTGCGGACTCCCAAAGCGCCGCAAAAGCTGCCGGCGGTGCCGACTCCGGAAACCACCAACGACCTTCTGAACGCGGTGGCGGCGGACAAGCTGGAGCGGCCCTTCCCGGCCCGCGACCGCGCTATTTTCGAAGTGCTGTACGGCTGTGGCGTGCGGGTGAGCGAGCTGGCAGGGGTGAACCTGGAGGACATCGACCGCGAGAAGCACTGGATGCTCGTGCGCGGCAAGGGCCGCAAGGAGCGACAGGTGCCGCTGCCGCGCCAAGCGGCCGAAGCGGTGGAACGCTACCTGGGCGAAAGGCCGGTGGCGCGTGACCAGAAGGCGGTTTTTCTCAACCACCGGAGCGAACGCCTGACCACGCGCGGCATCTACGGCATCGTGAAGCTCTACGCCACGCACCTCGGGCAGGACCCATCGCTGCATCCTCACAGTTTCCGCCACGCTTATGCCACCCACCTTTTGGCGGATGGGGCGGATCTGCGCGCGATTCAGGAATTGCTGGGACACGCCAGGCTTTCGACCACCCAGAAATACACGCAAGTGGCGCTGACGGACCTGATGGCCGTGTACGACCGGGCGCATCCGAAAGCGCGAGCCAAGCGCGATCCGAAAATATGATCACGACGCATTGGCGCGAGATGCGGCGCGAATTTCCGCCCATGCTGCGCATGGCTGTGCCCCTGGCGCTGGCCGAGCTCGGATGGATGGCCATGGGTGTGGTGGACATCGTAATGGCCGGCCGGCTGGGCGCGGCGCCGATGGGCGCCGGCAGCCTGGCAACCATGCTGTTCTACCCCATCGCCATCTGCGGCACCGGCTTGCTGCTGGGAATGGATGCCCTGGCGGCGCAGGCTTTTGGAGCGGGCAAACCGGAAGATGCGCGCCGCACGCTGGCAAATGGGTGCTGGCTGGCGGCCGGTCTGACGCCGCTGGTAGGGCTGGCGATTCTGGGCGTGATTCCGCTCTTGAGGGCCGCCCATGTGCAGCCGCGCGTGTTCGAGCTTTGTGTGCCGTACCTGAAAGCGCTGCTGTGGGGCTTGCCGTTATTGCTGTTCTATTCGGCGTTTCGCCGGTACCTGCAAGCGGTCAATGTGGTGAAACCGGTGACCTTCGCACTGGTGACCGCAAACCTGGTGAACTTGGCCGGCAATTGGGCCTTGATGTTCGGGCATTGGGGGGCGCCGGCGATGGGGCTGGTCGGTTCCGCCTGGTCGACTTCGCTTGCGCGCGGATACATGGCGGCAGTGTTGGGGGCGACGATCTGGTGGCACGAGCGCGGGGCCGGCCGCTTCCCGTGGCGGCCGCGCTGGGCGCTGCTGTGGCGGCTGGCATCGCTGGGGCTGCCGGCGGCGTTGCAGATTCTGTTTGAAGGCGCGGTGTTCGGTTTGGTGACGGTGTTGGCGGCGCGGTTGGACGAAGTCTCGCTCGCGGCGCACAGCCTGGCAGTTAACGTGGTTTCGACAACTTATATGGTGCCGCTCGGGGTGAGCTCGGCGGCGGCGGTGCGGGTAGGGCAGGCCATTGGCGCAAAGGATTACGACGGAGCGGCAACCCGCGGCTGGACGGCCATGCTGCTGAGCGGCGGCTTCATGGGGGCGTGTGGCCTGGCGCTATGGATTGCGCCGGGATTGATCGTCCGGCTGTATACGACCGACCGCGCGGTCCTCGCCACCGGAGCGCTGCTGCTGCGCATCGCCGCATTCTTCGAGCTATTTGACGGCCTGCAGGTCACGGCTACCGGAGCGCTGCGCGGGTTGGGCGATACGCACACGGCGATGCTGGCGCACCTGGTGGGTTACTGGGTGGTGGGTCTGCCGGTAGCCTACGTTCTCGCGTTTCCGTGGGGCTGGGGAGCGGCGGGAATTTGGGTGGGCCTGAGCGCCGCATTGATTCTGATTGGACTGATTCTGGTTCCAGCCTGGCAACGGGCGAGCCGGGCGTTAGGGGTAAACAAGTCGTAGAATTTGGGACTCGTCGCCTTTCCAGTGCGGTGCCCATCGGCGTTTTCAAAGAGGACCGTCACCACCCTAAATCACGATTAGAGTAGCCGCATCGATCCTCATACGTGAGATGATATTGGGGAGGCAACCGAAATGAAGAGCGCCGACTTTAGAGGCGAGCTCACGCCGAACGGCCAGATTGACGTTCCACCCGAGATTGCTTCGCGGGTTCCCCCGGGGGAACAGATACAGGTAGTGCTCCAGTGGGGCGTCTCTGAAGAAGACGACGCTTGGCGCATGGCGGGCCGGCGGCAATTCGAATCGGCATACGCGGCTGACGACTCGATCTACGAACAACTGATCCATGACCATCCGGCCCGGTGAGGTCGTCCTGATCCGGATTGACTTCCACCAGCAGCCGGGCGGCAAGGTGCGTCCGGCCGTGGTACTGCTCGATGCAGCGGATGATGACTTCGTTGCGGCTCCGGCCGGATAACCGCCGACGATTCGCGGCCGGGCAAACGGATCACGAGTGCACCAAATCGCCGAGCCCGTGGCGAGCCAGAATATCTGCGACCTTGACCGCCTTACCCGAGGCGGCGGCTTCATCCATCGCTTGCATCAGCGCCACGGTCACAATCCCCTCGGACACATCCGGCTTGGGCGCTTTTCCGGCGGCCAGGCAACGGGCAAAATACTCGATGTAGTTCTGGTATTCGCCCGCATGGTGCGAATGGCCGCCGAAACGGAAAAAATAATCGTCCATGTCCTCGAATGTCTCGACTGCCGATTGTTCTCCGATTTTCCACGCGTAGCGCAGATCGTAATAATCGGCATGGCTCGCGCCGTTCGAAGCGCGCAGGATGCAACTCATGTGGCTGTCTCGCTGAATCGGCACGACCGGCGACGAGTAAGTGCCGCTGACACGCCCAATTATGCCGCCGGTGGACCTGAACACGAAATGGAAGGTGTCGGGATGCTTGAGCCCCAGTCTGCGGCCGTTGTCCGTAAGTGTCGCGTAGCCCATTACCTCGGAGACATCGGGAACGTACCAGCGCACAAAATCCACCGGGTGACTCAGGCCGCCATAAAGCCACTTGAACGTGTCGAGTTTCGCCCAGCCTTTCTCCAGAAACCAGCGGTGATCGGCATTGTAATGAGTCTCCACGCTGTGGAGCGAACCGAAGACGCCCGTATCCCAGTGCTCGCGCTGGCGGCGGAAGGGCGCGAAGTAGCGCGAGCTCTGTCCCACCATGACCAACCGTCCGCTTGCGCGGGCTGCCTGCAGGACTTCGCCAGCGCGATCCAGGTTGTCGAGAAACGGCTTGGTGCAAATGACGTGCTTGCCTGCCGCCAGCGCTTGGAGCGTGTGCGGAGCGTGAAGATGGTCGGGCGTATAAATGCCCACCACATCCACCGCCGGGTCGGCCAGCATGTGCTCGTATGAGGTAGTGTAACGGGAGAGGCCGAACTCCGCGCAACGCGCGCGGCAAAGCTCCTCGTTCAGGTCGCACACTTGCGCGACATCCCAAAGCTCGCTGTTTAAGCCGGCGGAGATGATGCTTCGGCCTTCACCGAGGCCAAGCACACCGAGTCCGAGTCTCCTAGTGGGGGAAGAGTTTGCTGTAGTCATAATCGTCTAAAACATTTAGCCACAGATGGACACAGATGAACACGGATAAACCCTTGCTTCCTTCATCCGTGTTCATCCGTGTTTATCTGTGGCCATATTACTTCACGTGTGTCTCACCTTCGCCAATATCTTTGTATGCGCTTTCGAGTCCCGCGGCGTCGATGATCGCCTGGGCCTCCGGCGGGAACGGTGTCCCGACATGGGTGTTGGTTGGCTGGCTGTTGATGGCTTTGTCAGTCGAGTTCGCGATGGAGGTGTAATTATCGTCGATCTTCAGATCGTGGATACGGTCGGTCCAGAGGAACAGCCAGAGGCCGTCTTTGCGAGCCGGGATGTCGCGCGTATCGTGGGGATCGACGACATTTTGGGTGATTGTCCAATAGGCCGAGCCATCGTCCGCGTAGATCGTTCGCGTGTTGGAGCGAACGTAGTTACGCTCGATCCGCCCACCCGGCTGTTGGCCCAGGACATAGATCGACCCGCCATCCCGGGGCAGTTGCTGCTGCGTGTCGACGAGCCGGTTACAAGCGATCACATTGTCTTTCGGCACCGTGGAAGGCGGGATTTCAGCGTTGCCCCACCACCAGCCGAGTGCGATGCCGCCATACGGCGTGCCGCGAATATCGTTATGAGAGATCTCGACCGATTGAGTAAAGAAGCCGCTGATGGCTTCCTCCTGCTTGAAATCGAGACTCACATCACGGATCCAGTTGTCCTTGATCGCGTCGTGGGCGCAAACTCCGGCGATTCCTTTGAACAGCGGCCCTCCGCCGATAATATAGTGCTGGGGGTGGCCAACGTTAACGGCGTTGCCGGAGAGGTCGGTGAAGACATTGCCGACGACCGCGCTGTCGACCACGTCGTTGACCAGGCTGACGGCTACACCGCTGGCGAGGTGAGTGAAGCGATTTCGCTCAAAGCGGATGTTCTCGGCGTTGCGCACGTCCGCAGTAGCCTGAGGCAGGTCGCAAACATCGTAATGACTCTTGTGCCAGTTACCGTCGGCGCGAAAGCGGGTGTAAAGGCCGAGGCTCTGCACTCCAACCATGCCGCGCGAGTCGCCGACTCTTTCCAACTCCCAATGGTCGTAGGAGAATGTCAGCCCCGTGAAGACCAGATTCTGAATGCGATCCGCAGGTGAGTTACCTGCGATGCGCAGAAGGCCCTCGCTGAGCGGAGCGATCACGGTGGCTCGCGACATATCCTCGCCATTCGCAAAATAGTAGATGGTGTGAGTGGAACGGTTGAAATAGAACTCACCCGGGCTCTTCATTAGTTCATAGGCATTGCGAATGGTGAAGGCGCCCTTGGGATCGACATAGCAATGCCAGGCCAGGGTTGCGGCGATGGCGCCATAGGGTTGCTGCAGCTTGAGCACGGTGTAACCGTTGTCCTTGGCGATGCCGCGAACGCCCAGCACCAAAAAGTTCCAGGTCCGGTGCTGCACGAGCTCGACATCGCCGGGATTAGCAAAGGCGGGAACCTCGGACGAAAGGAACTCAACGCCGTCCAGCGTCTTTCCGGGAGTTTCGGCCCATGGCTCATCACCCTTGATGGTGAATTCGCCCCACGGGCCGTGCCCCGTAAAATCCGCCTGAGTCATCCTGGCGCGCACGCCGTTGACATACAGGCTGCGTAGCTTGCCATCCCAGTTCAGCTTGGCGCGGTAGACCTTGCCGTGGTCGAGCTTCCAACCGGTAACCGGCACGCCGCCACTGATGATCGGGGCTTCGTTGGCAAAGGCGCGATAGATCACGTGAAACCCGTTTCTGCCGGAATCGGCGGCTTGGAACTCGATAGGGGCGATAACGGGATAGACCCCACCGCGCAAATAAACCACGATATCGCCCGTCACTTTACGGTTGATTGTGCGGACCACATCGCGCGCGTGAGCCAGCGTGCGGAAGGGCCGCGCTTCGGTTCCGGAGTTGGTATCGGCGCCGGTAGGAGAAACGTAGAACTCCCGATATACGGCTGGAGCAGGCCGCAGATAGGCCCCACCGCCGATCAAAGTCAGGAGGACGAGCGGGAGCAATCGGGAACGGTAATGGAGATGAGGTTGCATTTCCGGCTCTATGGATTATTGTCGTACCGCAAGGGCGAAGCTGCGCGGCGCTGGTCCAACTCCGCGTGAATTCGCCCTTCCAGCAATTCGTACTTCTTGTAAAACAGAACTGGAATCGTACTCATCGCGAAGAAAAGGGCCGGCAGCCAGATAAAGCCGATCCGGATTCCCGCCAGCGACGATGCCGTTTGCGCCACGTTCGGCACGTAGCCGTGGGCGGCCATGATCCACGCCGGCAAGGCGCCGCCGATTCCGCTGCCAGCCTTCAGGCAAAAAGCCGCGCCGACGGCGGCCAGCAAGCCTGGTGCGCGAATGCCCGTTTTCCACTCTCCGTAATCCACACTGTCGGCGAGAATGGAAAACGGTATAGCCATAGCGACGCCACCGGTGACGGTTGCGAATATCCACCCCGTGAAAACCATGTCGAGCGAAGGTGCGCCAAGCTGCATGATCAATTGCCCGCCGACCGAGCCCACCAGACCTATCGCCCACAAATTCGCCTTCGACGTGAAACGGCAAAACCACGGCATAAAGACCACCGCGCTGAGCGAAACGATATCGAGACTATTGACCAGGGGAACAAGATCCTTCCGGTTCAGCACATAAGTGAAGTAATAGATAATGGCGGAGACTCGCGATATGTAGGCAATCCAGAAGAGGAGACTACTTACAAAGATAATGATCCAAGGCCAGTTACCCCTGATCGCGCGCAAGCTTGTGAGAATAGGAAGTGTTTTCCTTTCCACTTTGACCGTTTCTTCCAGATTCCGAAAAGCCAGCAGGAACAAAAGCGGGCTTCCGGTGGCAAAGAGGGGCATGGTCAGCATGAATCCCCGTTTGTCGTTACCGTGCCCGAGCAGCGCCACCAGCGGCAGCGCGGTGGCGTTGACAATCAGCACTCCCGCCTTGGAACCGATCATCCGGAAAGTGGTGAGCATCACGCGTTCCCTCGGATCCGGCGTAAGGGCGGAGAGAATCGACGTTACCGGGGTGTTGATGCCGGTATACAAGATGCCGCAGACGATATACGTACAGGCGGAATATAGGACTTTGGCCGTGGTCCCGAGGTTTGGAGTCAGGAAGGTCAGCACGCCAAACGTGGCGTACGGCGCCGCGAGCCAAAGAAACCAGGGACGGCTTTTGCCCCAGCGGCTGTGCGTTTTATCCAGAACGATCCCCCACACCGGAGCATCGATGCCGTCGATGCATCGGGCGACCAGAAGGATGGTGCCCGCGATGCCCACGGAGATGCCGGCCACGTCCGTGTAGAAATAGAGGAGGTAGTTCGAGATCACGCCGAACACCAGTTGCCCTCCGGTGTCGGCGGCCGCGTAGCTCAATCGCTTGGTGTACGAGATCATCGAAGCTGCCGGCGCGGGCCGAACTTATCTCTTAACACAGTTTCAGCCCGGAACGTTAACGATTACTTTCGAGGAATCCGGTTGACAGCGTGCCAGCGCGAGTCTAGACTGGGGATCGCCATGGAACAAGCAACGCATCTCGGCTACAAGGCGCCCAGCCCCATTAGAAAAGACTACGGGATCGGGGCGATTGGCGCCGGTTTCATTATGCGCGACGTGCACCTGGTTGCGTATCGACGGGCTGGATACCGGGTGGCGGCGATCACTGCACAGGACGTGGACGCCGCTCGCGAAGTGGCTACCCTTCGCGGCATTGGAAAGGTGTATGACACCTGCGCCGGGTTGATCGCCGATCCCGCCGTCCAGGTCCTGGATATCGCCGTTCCGCCCCACTGCCAGCCCGCGATTATCGAACAGGCCGTCCGCGACCGGAAGGATTTGCGCGGGATACTCGCGCAGAAGCCGCTGGCGCTCAATCTGGCCGATGCGCGCAAGGTGGTAGAAGTCTGCGAGGGAGCGGGAATCCCTTTGGCGGTCAATCAAAACATGCGCTACGACCAATCGATTCGCGCTCTCAAAACGCTGCTGGCCGCCGGCGATCTGGGCGAACCGGTCCTGGCCACCATCGAAATGCGCGCCATCCCCCATTGGCAGACGTGGCTGCGCGAATACGGCCGCCTCACGTTGCTCAACATGAGCATTCATCACCTGGATTGCTTCCGCTTCCTGTTCGGCAATCCCGATAGCGTCTACGTCAGCGTGCGAACCGACCCGCGCACCGCTTTCCCTCACCGCGACGGCATCGCCCTCTACATTCTGGAGTACAACAACGGATTTCGCGCATCGGCTTGGGACGACGTTTGGAGTGGCCCTTGCCGCGAAGGAGCGGCGCCCGACATTTATATTCGGTGGCGGGTGGAAGGCACCGAGGGTCTTGCCGAAGGCACCATCGGCTGGCCGGGTTATCCCAACGCGGTGCCCAGCACGATTCGCTATTCCACGCGAAAGCAGGCAGGGTATTGGATCGAGCCTCACTGGGACGAAGCGTGGCTTCCGGATGCCTTCGCCGGCCCCATGGGCGAGTTGTTCGACAGTATTACCGAGGGCCGCGAACCTTCCATCGGCGGCCGGGACAACCTCCATACCATGGCGCTGATAGACGCCTGTTACCGTTCCATCGACTTGCACCGCCCGGTGGACCTGCGCGAGATCGAGGAGGAGTGTTTGGAAGCGCAGCCCCGTTGACCGGCGGCTTCGGCACTCGTGCTACGTTTCGAAATGGAAAGCGGCGGAATCGCGATGGCACGAACGGAAAGGCACGGATCCGGATGGACGTTGTTTTGGCTCGGGGTGGCGACGTTGTTCTTTTCGGCCGCGCTGTACTTCTTCGGCCGGGAGCGTCAGTACGTGGGCGAGACGCTGGAATTGCGCCGCCAGTTGGGGCTGCAGGAAATCGAGCTGACGCGGCAGCGCGAAGCGCTCACGATTCTGAAATCCGCTGGAACGGTCGAGGCGCGAGCCGGCGGCGCGGCCATGAACGGTTCGGTTTGGGTGAATCCCGCTCGGGGCGTGCTATTTACAGCATCGCACGTGAAGCCGGTGGCGCCGCACCAAGCCTACCAGATGTGGGTGGTGACGCGCGAGGGACGTAAACTCTCCGCGGGACAGTTTCAACCCGATACCGACGGCGCCGCGTTGCATATTATGCCGGAGCCGGTCGCCGATGCGGCGGCCATCGAAGTGACGTTGGAAGCGCAAGGCGCCGTGGCACAACCGGCTGGCGCCCCCGTGCTGTCGATCCCGCTTCCCGCCGCTGCCCATTGAGCTACAATTGAAGCAGTTCCGCAATGTGCGCCCGTAGCTCAGTTGGATAGAGCGTTTGCCTCCGGAGCAAAAGGTCGGTGGTTCGAATCCACTCGGGCGTACCAAATTTTTCATAGACTTATCGGCATTCACCTCAAGAACTTATGTGCAGTTGTGTAGCAGAATTTCATTGGACTGGCCTCTGCGGCTTTTTTTCTGCCAAGCCACCATGCTCCGTGAACATCCGGCCCAGCGCATCCACCGCCGTGCGCACACCAGCCGGGATCTCCCGCATGTAAGCTTTCAGTGTCTGGTCGGGGCTGCTGTGCCGCATGGCGCCCTGCACGTCCTTGACGCTGGCGCCGGTGCGTTGCATCCAGGTAGCGTAGGTTCGGCGGAACGCTTGGAAGTTCACGGCAGTTGCCTTGGCGCGCTTCGAGTCGCCTTTCTGGCGTTCCTTCGGTGGCGCGGTCATGATACCGGCGCGGATGGCCGCCGGCACGATCACGTCGCGTTCGTGCGCCCTAGCCCGCATTTCTCACACACTTTCTACTGCGGCGCGCGATAACGCCGCGTCTACGTCGTTGCGCTCGTTCAACGTCCTCAACATACTGTCCAAGTATGCCTCCGCGCGCTGAATGTCGCGCGCCTAGTGTCCGCAGCGTTCTCACGCGCCTCGCGACGAAACTGTGTGAGAAAAGCGGGCTAGGCTGTCCCCTTCGGCCCTCTTTCGCGCTTTCCATTACGGCACGAAGTTCTGGCCGCTGCAACGGAGGCCCGACTTTGGGTTCTCACTGCATCCGACGCTCGGGAGTAAGAAATATTCCTCCTTGCTAGGCACTGAAATCTTGCTGACGAACGGGAAGACGTCCGGGAACCCGGGATCCTCCACAAACCAAGGGATGGTGCGGGAGCTGGCGGTAGAGTATGGCATCGCGAACAACTTCGCTAGCTGCCGCGTAGCGGCTGCACATGCGCTTACAGACACCTCGCCGCTAACCGTCAGGAAGAAGCTGGCCACGTATAGCGGCGCCGCCGCCGTAGCCGGTTCTTGACGCATTTCCTGAATCCGAAAATGTAGCAGGCGGAACTCGATTCCTCCAACCCGGTCCGCGCTGTTCTCTCGCAGGTACGCCCGGGCCGTTTGCTCCAGCCTGGCGAGCGAGAATCCCTCCGGTGCCACGGTGACCGCCCTATCGAGCAGCCGCGGAGTTTTGATCTCTCGCACCGCAATTACTCCGGTTGGCTGCCCAAGCATCGCCAGCGCTACGACCACGCCCAACGCAAGGGTACGCATCAGGTCGACCGTCCAACCTAGCGTCGGGTGCGCGATGCCAGGTTTCATCAGTGGTTCCCTCCTGGCTGAGGACAGCCGGCCGCCAACCAACTGGCGATACTGACGCTGTCGGCAGCAGCGATCTGAGCTTGGCTCATTCCTGGCGGCGCGCCGACGCCGATTTGAAGCAGGTTCGCTAGCCCGATTTCATCGAGGTTCGTGACTATGTGCATCTCCTCATGCACAAGCGTAATGTTCTGCGAATCAGCCAGACTTGTCCCCTAGCTTACCGTGTAAAAATACAGGGCGGCGTTCAGGATCACGGAGTTGATTATCGTGTCGTTGTTGTTGAGCAGAGCCGCCGCATCGCCCCGTCGCTGGTGAAGGCTTCGTTGTTGCTGTTGGAAAAAACGACGGCCTTGTAGGTCTTGAGCGTGGCGTCTGTGAAAACAGCCGGATCGTCGCCGGCATCCACGGCGAAGCTGTTTTCGGAGCCCATCTTGCGAATGGCGGCTACGCTGCTGGCGATGTTGTCGTGCACGTAACCTTTGCCGTTGCGCGTGTAGACCAGAATCCGGCTGGCAGCCGGCTGGGCGGAGGCGGCAGCCAGCGAAACCTGGAGCGCGGTTCCCGCCAGGAAACCGCGCCGTGTCACGGAAGAAATGTCAGGCATACCAATTGATAGCTTAGAACGAAAGCCGCAGGGCGAAGCGGAGCTGGCGCTCATTGCTGGCCGAGGTGATTTGCGTGTAGCCGTTCAGCGACGTGATGACGCCGTTCACGAAGGTGGCCGAACTGACCGTAGCGCCGGGGTTACCGAACTGCGGT
>Ga0187848_10000204_pt1 | contig 55029 bp, 48 predicted proteins | sample June2016WEW_4_40_FD_132424 | JGI IMG/M metagenome (GOLD analysis project Ga0187848, IMG submission 132424) | Peatland microbial communities from SPRUCE experiment site at the Marcell Experimental Forest, Minnesota, USA - June2016WEW_4_40 | ecosystem: Environmental > Terrestrial > Soil >... | reverse complement strand
CATTTCGGGATTACCTCACCAAAAGTTAGGTTATCCCGAAACGTCAGGAAGCTGCCGAACGCCCTGTCAACCCAGCACTGCGACCAAAACCCCCGCCCGGAATGCGCCGGATCCAGGTAATAGGTCACCACCGCCTGAAGGTGCACTGGATAAGCCTGCCTCGCTTCCTCTTCGGACAGCCTGTGCACGGCCGCGGTGGTGGTCAAGGTAGGTAACTCCGTGGAACCGCGAAGTTCATTATTCCGATCTTTCACCGGAGCCGGCGTCACCACCGCAACCTCGCTCATCGAGGGCACGAAGAGTTTCACCGTGGCGATCTCTCCACGCGCGTCGACGGGGGCGCCCAACACCCCTGTGACGCGCACCGCCGCGCCAACCAACGAACCATAATCCACCCCTCCGACCTCGCGCACGAATGCCTTCTCGTCATCCTTCTCGTCGCGCCCTTCGGCACGGATGGTAAGGATCAGTCTCCCGCTATGATCCAAGGTGGCGGACCGCACGATGCCTTGCGCTTCGACCCTCTGGTATTGCAACTGCCCGTAGAGGAGCTCGCGCCAAGTGGCCCGAACGGCGGTTGGAACCATCGGCTCGGGGGGTAGGACGCGAACGCGGTCGCGCATTACGAGGGGGCTCGAACCGCCCGCAACGGCCGTTCCCGCCAGCTCTACGAAGTCCCCCGCTTTCAGGTGCGGATCGAGACTGAGATTCTGGATGCGGACGCCGCCGGTCGCATCTTGAAGAAACATTTGTTGCAGGGAAAAATCGAAGTACGTGACGGTTCCGCGCAGCAGGACCGGCACTTGCCGCGACAGTTGGGCAGGCAGGCGTCGCACGGCGTCTACCGTGGCAAGCGGGTTCTCGCGTCCGCCTTTGTCCAGGCGTGCACAGCCGGTCGCCGAGATGAATAGAGCGATTCCGCTAGCCAGCATCCGCCAAGACACCGGCCGCTTTCGCTCTCGCTGGTTCACAGAAGATATATCGGCGGTAAGCGCCTATATTTCCAGTGCCCCTGATGCACAGAGTTGTCTTGCGCGATGGGATTGACAACATCCATCGGAACGATGTAGATTTTCTCTACAGGTTGCCCGGCTGTGGGGGAACTATTCCACGGCTCCCTCATCCACGCCGCGTGCTTCGGCTGGGCTGATGTCGGGCAAAAATACCGCCAGCAGACCGATGGCCGGCAGGAAAGCGCAGACGCGATAGACGAAGTCGATGCTGGTGAGATCGGCCAGCCTGCCAAGCACGGCCGCGCCGATGCCGCCCATGCCGAAAGCGAGCCCGTAAAACAGGCCCGAGATGGCGCCGATCCTGCCAGGCGCCAAATCCTGCGCGTAAACCAGAATCGCCGCGAAGGCCGAGGCCAGCACCAGCCCGACGATCACGGTGAGCACGCCCGTCCAATAGAGGTTGGCATGGGGCAGGAGCAACGTGAACGGCAGCACGCCAAGAATGGACCCCCAGATGATGTACTTTCGCCCGATACGATCGCCCAAGGGGCCGCCGATAAGCCCTCCGGTGGCAACCGCCGCCAGGAATACGAACAGATGCACCTGCGCGCTGGCCACCGAGACGTGGAACTTGCCAATTAGAAAGAACGTGTAATAGTTGGTGAGGCTTGCCAGGTAGAAGAACTTGGAAAAAGTAAGCGCGATCAGCACCGCCATCGCCCAGCCGATGCGTCGCCCCGGCTTCGAGGCGCCGGACTTCGGCGGCACGGGCCGTGCGATGCGCGCCGTGTTCTGCTCTTTATACCAGGCGCTGACGCGCGCCAGCAGCAGCATAGCGATCAGCGCTCCGCCGGAAAACCAGGCGATGCTGCGCTGACCCTGCGGCAGCACGATGAAGGCCGCCAGCAGCGGCCCCAACGATTGTCCGCCGGTGCCGCCAAGTGCGAACAGCGCTTGGGCCAAGCCGTAGCGGCCGCCGGATGCCATGCGCGCAATGCGCGAGGCTTCCGGGTGGAAGACCGCCGACCCCACGCCGATCAGCCCCACCGACAGCAGAATCGCGCCGAAGCCCGGCGCCACCGAAAGCAGGATCAGGCCGGCGATGCTGGAGGCCATACCGGCGGGCAACGCGAAATAGGCCGGACTGCGGTCCATGTAAAGGCCCACCAGCGGCTGCAAGAGCGAGGCGGTGAGTTGCCCAACCAGCGTGATGAGCCCGATTTGGCTGAAATCCAGCCGGTAACTCACCTTGAGAATGGGATAAACCGCGGGGATGAGCGACTGCAGGATATCGTTGACCATGTGCGACACGCACACAGCCGCGAGAATGCCAGCCGCGGCGGCGGGGACCTTGTGTCGAGCGGGAGTTGGGGCGATGCCGGCGGTGCCTGCCACTAGATCTATGCTAGCTGAAGATCTTGGGCCCCCTCGCTACGTTCCAAGTCCGCTCCGTCCCGCGTCGTCAAGCAGCGAAGGGCTCAAGCCAGCAAATCGCCGGGAGCTCGAGAGCATTCGGAGCTGCATCGAACAGAATCCTGTCCGAGCGGGGTTGGCGCGAGAGGCCGGACCGCTGGCCGGCTCTTCGCTGCATGCGCGCCCCGGGGCCACACCCCGGTTTGACAAGCCTTCCCCGCCGTCCTTATCATGTTAGATTCAATTGAGAACCCGTTTCGGCGTTGCGCCTTACAAGCATTTACCCGCCCAAATGGCTGCTTCACGTCTCACAAGACTGGAACCGAATATGATTAAAGTCGAAGGTCTCACCAAGCGGTACGCCCGTACGGTCGCGGTCGACAACATCTCCTTCGAAATCGAAAAAGGCCAAATCGTGGGCTTTCTGGGGCCAAACGGCGCCGGCAAGACCACCACCATGCGCGTGCTCACCTGTTTTCTTCCGCCCACCGCGGGCAAAGCTTCGGTGGCGGGCTACGACGTACTGGAAAACCCGATGGAAGTGAAGAAGCGAATCGGCTACCTGCCGGAAACCCCGCCGCTCTATCCTGAAATGGATGTGACCGGCTACTTGGACTTCGCCGGCCGCCTGAAAGGGATCTCCTCGGCCGACATCGCCAAACGGGCCGATGAAGCGATGGAAAAATGCGCCCTCGGCGACGTGCGCCACAAGCTGATCGGCAAGCTCTCCAAAGGCTATCGCCAGCGCGTCGGCTTGGCCCAGGCCATCATCCACAACCCCGACGTGCTGATCCTCGACGAGCCCACCAGCGGCCTCGATCCCAAACAGATCATCGAAATCCGCGAGCTGCTCAAACACCTGGCCGGCGAGCACACCATCATTCTCAGCACCCACATTTTGTCCGAAGTGGAACACTCCTGCCAGCGCGTCATCATCATCAGCCAGGGCAAGCTGGTGGCCACGGATTCCGTATCCAATCTCACCAACCGGCTGCGCGGCTCCGAATCGGTCTCGGTCGAAATCGAAACCCTCGACGGGCATCCCTCCTCCGCCGACGTGCAGCAGCGCCTGGAGCAAGTCCCCGGCGTCAGCCGCGTGGTGGGCAAGGAACCGAGGGACGGCCGCATGAGCTTCGAGGTGGAAAGCCTGCAGGGCCGCCATATCCGCTCCGGCCTGGCCCGCAGCGTGGTCAACGCCGGCTGGAATCTGAGCGAGCTGCGGCCGGTGGGTCTGAGCCTGGAAGAAATTTTCCTCCAGCTCACCGCGGCCGAAGCCACAGCCGAGAAGAAAGCTGACAACAAAGCGGAGAAGCCCGACAAGAAATCCGGCAAGAAGGCCGAAGCCCCGGCCGACCGGCAACCGGAGAAAGAAGCGGAGGCACCCAAGCAGTGAAGAACCTATTCCTTATCTGTCGAAAAGAAGTAAAAGGCTACTTCGTTTCCCCCATCGCCTACTTGCTGATGGCCTTCTTCGGGTTGATCTTCGGAATCGGCTTCTACAGCGCCACCCGCCAGCTCATGCAATACAGCTTTCAAATGCAGATGCAGGGCGGCAGCGGTTCCATGAACGTGAATGAGCAGATCATCCGCCCGCTGCTCGGCTTCGCTTCCACCATCGCGCTGTTTCTGGTGCCCATGATCACCATGCGCCTGTTTGCGGAGGAGAAAAAAACCGGCACCATCGAGTTGCTGCTCACTTCCCCGGTGCGCGATCTGGATATCGTGGTGGGTAAGTGGGCTGGCGCCATGGTTCTGTATCTCTGCGTGCTGGGAATGTCGGTGCTCGATCTGGCCATGCTGTTCGCCTGGGGCAAACCGGATTGGAAGCCCGTTCTGGTGGCTTATCTCGGCCTGATTCTCCAGGGCGGCGTTCTGCTCGCGGTGGGCGCCCTGATCTCCACCATGACCAAGAACCAGATCATCGCCGGCGGCGTGACCTTCTTCGTCTGCCTGCTGCTGTGGCTGCTGAGCTGGTTCACCGAATTCAGCACGGGCTGGTTCACGCAGTCGCTCAACTACGTTTCCATCGTGACCCACTTCGATAATTTCGCCAAGGGAGTGCTCGATTCCAAGGACGTCGTCTTTTATCTCTCGTTCATCTTCTTCGGCTTGTTCCTGACGTCGCGCTCCATGGAATCGCTGCGGTGGAGGTCCTAACTCGAAAATGCATACGGAATGGATGAAAACCCGTCAGACCAAGTACACGCTCTACGTATCGGTCTACATACTGGTGGTGCTGGGGGTATTGAGCGCGATTAATTTTTTGGCCAACCGCTACGACAAGAGCTACGATTCCACCGCCAACAAACAGTTCACTCTCTCCGACCAGACCATCAAGGTGGTGGATGGCCTCAAGCACGACGTGCGCTTCACCTACTTCGGCGATTCCGGCGCCCCGTACAATCCACAAACGGGCAAGGACCTGCTGGACCGCTATGCCTCGCTTTCACCGAAAGTTCGCGTGGAATATATCGATCCGACCCGCAAGCCGCAGCAGGCCCGGGCTGCCGGCTATCGCACCGACGCCGTGGTGATGGTCGATAACGGCCCGCGCAAGGAGGCCGCCAAAAGCCTGACCGAAGAAGAAGTCACCGGTGCGCTCATCCGCTCGCTCAAATCCGGCGAGCGCAACGTTTGTTTCGTGAATGCCGCCGGCGAGCACTCCATCGATAGCGACTCGGGCGACGGCTACTCCCTGCTTAAGCGGCTTTTGGAACGCGACAATTATAAGGCGCGCAGTGAGACTCTCAAGCCCGCCGCCGCGCCCAACGCCAAGCCCGTGGCCATCGGCCAGACGGCGCCTGCTGCCAATGTGGAAGTACCCAAGGATTGCACCGTGCTGGTGATCGGCGGCCCGCAGCTCGCTTATCCCAAGCCGGTTGTCGATGCCATCAAGACCTACGTCGAAGGCGGCGGCCGCGCGCTCATCATGCTGGATGAAACTTTGCGCCTCGGCCGCAGCGAACCGGCCGCGGAGAATCCCGATCTGGAGGCAACGCTATCTGGCTGGGGCGTAACAGTCGACAAGGACCTGGTGCTCGATCTGAGCGGCATGGGTCAGCTTCTCGGCCTCGGCCCCGAAATCCCCTTCATCCTGCAGTACGAATCGCACGCCATCACCCAGCCGCTTACCCGCGTTCCCACCGCCTTCCCCATCGTCCGGTCGCTCGACGTCAAGAACGGCGACAAAACTACGATTTCAAAACTGGTCGCAACCACCGAAGATTCCATTGCCGTCGACAACGTGCCGCCGAACGGCGCGATCGACCCCAAGAAGGGCAAGAAAGGTCCATTCAACCTGGCCGTAGCCGGAACTCTCTCCGGCAGCACGCCGGGCCGCTTCGTGGTGGCCGGCACGTCCCTCTGGGCCGCCAACAATTTCGTGGGCTCGCGCTCGCTCGGTAACCGCGATCTGTTTCTCAACATGATCAACTGGCTGTCTTCCGACGAGGACCTGATTTCGATCCGCCCCAAGGCGCCCGACGATCGTCCGCTCGATATGACGCGGCAGCGCCTGGTCAGCCTGTTCTGGCTCAGCGTCGTGATCTTTCCCTTGGGCGTGGTCATGTTCGGGCTGGCCACCTGGTGGAAGAGGAGGTAGCCCATGAAGCCGAAGGGACTGCTGGTTGCCGTCGTTCTTTTGGCTGTGCTCGGCGGCGCCATCTGGTACTCCAATAAGAAGCAGGCGCAGAAAGAGAAAGCGCCCGCCGCCGACACCTCGACCAAAATCGTCTCCATTCCGGACGACCAGATCGCCGATATTCTGATTCAGCGCCCCGGCGGCGAAACCGTCGAGCTCAAGCGCGAAGCCCCCACCAAGTACGTGCTCACCCAGCCCAAACCGCTGCCGGCCGACGTCGACGCCGCTTCGAGCCTCATCACCACCGTGGCCAGCATCAACGCCGATAAGACCATCGAGGACAAAGCCACCGATCTGAGCGCCTACGGTTTGGCCAACCCGTTGCTCAGCGTTCGCATCGCCAAAAAAGACGGCAAATCCGTGGATCTTCTGGTCGGTGACGATACTCCCAATAACTCCGGCACCTACGCGAAAGTGGCCAGCGATGCGCATGTCTACACCATCGCCACCTTCGTCAAAACCAGCCTGGATAAGAAAGCCGACGACCTGCGCGACAAGCACCTGCTCAGCTTCGATACCGACAAGCTGACCCGGGTGGAGCTGAAAGCCAAGGGCGGCAGCGTGGAATTCGGCAAGAACGGGCAAAACGAGTGGCAGATCGTCAAACCTAATCCCATGCGCGCGGACACCGGCCAGGTGGATACGCTGATCGGCAAGCTCAAAGACGCCAAGATGGACGCAACTAAGACGGACGCCACCGCCAAGCCCGAGGACCTCGCCCCCAAGTTCGCCGCCGCCACGCCGGTCGCGACCGCCACCGTCACCACCGCCTCGGGCACCCAGACGCTCGAAGTCCGCAAGGATAAGGACAACAACTATTACGCCAAAAGCTCGGCCCTCGAGGGCGCCTATAAGACCACCACGGACGTAGGCGAGGCGCTCAACAAGAACCCCGAAGATTACCGCAGCAAGAAGCTCTTCGATTTCGGCTTCAGCGACCCCAGCAAGGTGGACATCAAGACCGCATCCTTCACCAAGGCCGGCGACGACTGGGTGTCCAACAACAACAAGAAAATGGACAACGCCACCGTACAGACCCTGATCGATAAGCTCCGCGACCTGACCGCCAGTAAGTTCGCCACCGCCGATGGCGGAGAGCCGGTCTTTGAAGCCACCGTAATCTCGAACCAGGGCAAACGCAACGAGAAAGTCGCCATTAGCCGCAAAGGAGACGACTATTTCGCGCAACGCGAGGGCGATCCCAGCATCTACCAGTTAGATGCATCGGCGGTGGACGACTTGGAAAAAGCTGCCAGAGACGTAAAAGAAGCCCCGCCCGCGAAAAAGAAGTAACCGAGCCGCGACCGTCAGGGAGCGGTCGCCGCAAACTGACAACCGATGACTGTCAACTGATCACTGCTCCCATGTACGCTCTCCTCACCGATCTTTACGAGCTCACCATGGCCGCCGGCTATTTCGAAGCCGGCAAATCCGCCGAGGTTGCCACCTTCGAATGTGCCGTCCGGCGTTTGCCGCCCAACCGCAACTTCGTAATCGCGGCCGGCCTGCCGCAGGTAGTGGACTACCTGCTAAACCTGAGCTTTTCGGAAGAGGAAATCGCCTACCTCAAATCGCTGCCGCAGTTCCGTTCCGTCTCTCCGGCATTTTTCGACCATTTGCGCAGCCTTCGTTTTAGCGGCGATCTGTTTTCCGTCCCTGAGGGTACGGTGCTCTTTGCCGGCGAGCCCATGATGACGGTTCGCGCCCCGATCCTCGAAGCGCAAATGGCCGAGACCTTTCTGCTTTCGGCCGCGAGTTTCCCAACCTTGATTGCCACCAAGGCCGCCCGCTGCGTAGCCGCCGCCGAAGGCCGCGAGGTGCTGGAATTCGGCACCCGCCGCGCCCACACCCCGCAGGCCGGCGTGCTCGGCGCGCGCGCGGCATACATCGGAGGATGCTCGGCCACCAGCAACACCGAGGCCGGCTTCCGCTACGGCATTCCGGTTTCCGGCACCGCCGCGCATTCCTGGGTCATGTCGTTCGCCTGCGAACAGGAATCCTTCCGCCGCCTGCAGAAGCTGATGGGCGACGCCACCATTCAGCTCATCGATACTTACGATTCGCTCGAAGGCGCCCGCCACGCCGCGGCTCTCGGAAAGCCCCTACTCGGGGTCCGGCTGGATAGCGGCGATTATAAGGTCACCGCGCCCCAGGTTCGCGCCATTCTCGATCGAGCCGGCCTCGCCGATACCAAGATCGTAGTGAGCGGCGATCTGGATGAGTTCCGCATCCGCGATCTGGTACGCTCCGGCACCCCCGTCGATGTGTTCGGCGTCGGCACGCAACTCTCCACTTCCGCCGATTGCCCGTCTCTCTCGGCTACTTATAAGCTGGTCGAGCTCGAAATTGGCGGCATCAAGCGCTTCACCGCCAAGTACAGCGAAGATAAGAAATCCGTGCCCGGCGCCAAACAAGTCTTCCGCGACGAGGCTCGCGACGTGATCGCCCGCTCCGGCGAATGCGGCCGCGGCGAAGCCCTACTGCGCCCCGTGATCCTGCAAGGCCGCTTAGTGGAACCGCTGGCCACGCTAGTCGAGGCGCGCACCCGCGCCGCCACCTCCATTGCCAAGCTGCCGCCCGCGCTGCGCGAGCTGGAAGTAGCCGAACCTTGGCCGGTAATCTACAGCCGCGAGCTCCGCGACCTGATCGAGCGCACCCACCGGAATTTGGTGGGATGGTGAAATTGTGTGGCGCGGGCACTCGTGCCTGCCGCGCCCCGACTTATCGGGGCGCTCGGGATTTCGAGCCTATGACAAACCCTGCTGAAAACGAACCAGCGTTTATCCGTGTTCCGTGTTCATCCGTGGCTAATTGTGTTTTATGAAACTCGCCTTCTTCGATATCGATACCCAATTCGATTTCCTGCTGCCCTCCGGCGCTCTCTACGTGCCCCGCGCGGAGCACATCATTTCCGCCGTCGCCCGTCTCAATCGGTTTGCCGCCGGCCGCGGCTTCGCGCTCGTCTCCACCGCCGATGCGCACTCCGAACATGACCCGGAATTTGCCTCCTGGCCGCCGCATTGCATTGCCGGCACGCTGGGCCAGCACAAACCCGAAGCCACGTTGTTGGAGCGGCGCGTGGTGGTGCCGAACCGCGCAGGCAGCTATTCCATCTCCGGCGCGCCGCAGGTTGTCCTCGAAAAGCAATCCGTGAACGTGTTCGACACCGAAACCATTGGCCCGCTGCTCGCCCACCTCGACGTTGACGGCTACATAGTCTACGGCGTAGTAACCGAAGTCTGCGTCCTCAACGCCGCGCGCGGATTGTTAGGCACCGATAAGCCGGTGACGGTAGTGGAAGACGCCATCGCGCACCTGACCGCCGCAGGCTCCGCCAAAGCGCTAGAAGAACTCCGCCAGCTCGGCGCCACCATCGGCACGGTTGCGTCTGTCACCGCATGCCACAACTGCGATCCGCTCTGATTTCGCATCCTGCCTTCAAGAGGTGGGGCAGGTTGGCAACCTGCGCGCCGATTGGCAATCGGCGCCAGCGTGCGTGGGCTGCCAACACCAAACAGAGAAAACGAAAGGGCCAGTGGAACCTGACAGCTTCGCTACGAGGTCAGGAGATCGTTCTGTTCGGGAGTGAGTTGCGCTGTCTCCTGACAGAAGGGGTACCGGCTGCACCCCCAGAAATAGCCCTGCCTCCCGTTTCTAATCACCATCGGGTGATTGCGCGGACAACGGCGGGGGTTCCGCTCCAAATCGAGGATCCGCGCGTTATTCCGGAACTGTTGTTGCGTTTCGGCTTGCTCCCGAATGGCTGGTAACCTTTCATTTAGCTCCCTGATCTCCTTCGCAACCCTCTTTGCTACAGGAAAGCAGGCAAGTGCCGCTCTAGTGCGAGTGAGTCGGCCCATTATGTCGTTATATTCGTTAAGGGAGCCCACATTGGGCAGCTCCTCTTTCAACTCGATGAATGCCCGCAGATGATCGGAGATCACGTTCAGGCCCTTCAAAAACTCGATATCGCTTGGAGCAAAAAGGGACCGGTGAGACGAAAACGACTGCCTCAGAGCGGTCAGCCGGTCGGCGATGACCCCAAGTAGCTCATCTTCCGCAATGATGTTGTCGAGCGAAAACCGCAGATCGTCAATGACTTGCCGGACTTCCATCCCTCCCGCTTCCCTTCAAGGCGTCCGCAAAGCGCCGCGTCACTTCCGGTCCGCATTGCGCATAGTTCGGCCGTTCCAACTAACGTCGCAGCGCCGCACGGACTGTCCGCAGATGACCGGGCCCCAGCGGATGTTTCTGGACTCCGAGGCGCCCGCAATCGGCACAAAGCCGTACCGCGCGTACCAATTGATTCGGTCCCGATAGGCATCCGTTACGATACAGCGGCAACCCACCTGGTCGGCCACGCGAAGGCTGATGCGGAACGCCTCTGAAATCAGGGCGTGCCCGAGCCCACGGCCGGCGAACCGCCGGTCCACGGCGAGTCGCGCCAGCAGGATCAGTGGCAAATCGTAGGGCGGGAACCCGCGGACATATTTCTTCGGGAATGCATCGCGCGGCACGCTCGCCATTGCCATGGTGAAGTAGCCGAGAACCGTTCGCGGAGCACTTTCATCGATAGCCACGTAGCTCACGCCGATGGAGATCTTCTCCTGATTGGTCCACGCATGGCGCCTGAGGTAATTGTTGAGGGCCTCGTCACCGCAATCGAAATTTTCCACTTCGTCGCGGTCTTCGAGGCGGCGAATAACGATGGCCATTCAACCCCGGAGGGCCCGAACCAAGGCCTCCGTCGGGGGACTCGCTTCGGCGGCCGATGCGAGCTCGGCAAGACTTTCCAGTTCGCGCTCGGTCCATTTGATTTCGATGCGTGGCAGGACAATATCCGGAGCTACACGCTCCAGCCGAGGAAAGACGAGCACCTTGCGTTCCCCACTTGCGCTCTCGCTCACGATCCGGTGTCCCAGCTTCCTTTCCGACACGGCCCATCGAAACAGAGCCACGGCGTCGGACAGGAAGTCGGTATCGCTCGTAAGCTGCAATTCTTCTTTGAGTAAACGAACGGTGCTATCTTCCGCAGGTGCAAGGTGTGCCTGGAACCTGGCCTTGCGCGGCCGGTGAATCACCGGTGCCTCGACTTGCTTTTTTCTGGTCTTCAAAGCCACGGCTGCCCTCGCCTGCCAACTCCGATTATACCCTCCTTACCAAGGGGCCCTGCGCTCTCCTTCAAGGCGACCGCAGCCGCCGCGTCACTTCCGGTCCGCATTGCGCATAGTGGCGGCCGTTCCAACTATAGATCGCCTCCGCTCGAGCTTTGATCGCGCAGTGCGCCAGTATGGCGTCGTAGATCCCGCCGCCTACGATGCCCAGGGCAGCCGAGGCTTCGAGCGCTTCGGCATATTCGTCGCCGTCCAGCGCCACGATCGAAAGTCGCTCCCGTATGTTTCCGATGAACAGGATGGCCTGCTCCCCGCTGATCCGATGCCTGCCCGGCATTCGGGTCAGCGTGGAGTAAACCTCCGCCAGGCTGTGCGCTCCACAGCAACCCGACGATTTGTCGAACTGAATGAACAGCTCCAGGCTGGCCCGATGGTGGATGTGGTCTCCATAGAATACGGGCACCAGCACCGACGTATCGAAAAAGGCCCTCATTCCGCCTTGCCGAGGTTGGCCAAGTCGCGCTCCTCGCGGATTCGTTGCAGCATCTCATCCGTTGCCGAAGCCGGCAGTGGCTGCCCGGTACGAAATACCCAAACGCCGTGCTCCTTGGTGAGCGGCCCAGTGCCACGGATTGGGCGCAACGTGATCCGTTCCCCGGAACTCTCCATTTCCAGCGTGTCCCCCGCCTCCAGATGCAGTTCATCTCGCAGCGGCTTGGGAATGACGATCCGGCCAGCCTTATCGAGGGTAAGTCGTGAGTTCATATTGGCATTGAGCGATAGTTTTTCCCATCGATTAATGCCATTTTACCAAATTCGGAGCACCGGCTCTAACCCCTGTCGCGAGGATTCTGGCCTGGTCCGCAGCTTGGCGGAGTTTCCCTGCTCGCGCAGGTGAGCATGCCAGATTGCCCGCATGGCAACCCTGTTGACGGCGGGAGCCACGCTCCCCTTTTACAACTACGGTAATGAGATCGTCATCGCGTGTTAGAAAAGCGCGGCCGGAAAGCGAAGGCCCGGCCGGAAAGGTCCGCTCCCAAACTGGTAAACTCAGAAAAGCACAGTATGGCTCAAACAAAGGAACAACGACAGGCGCTGCCGCCGGTGGGGTCGTGGCTGCCAGCGGTGGCATTAGGCTGGCTGGTGCCCGGCGGCGGCCATTTTTTGCTCAAGCGGCCGGGCCGCGGCGCCCTTTTGGGAGTCACCATCGCCCTCATGTTCTTGTCCGGCTTGATGATGCGTGGCAGCATGTTCCAACCCCAAACGGGCGATTTGTTGACCGTCCTCATCAACGTGGGCGGATTCATCGGCGATGCCTGTGCCGGCATTCTGTACCTGCTGAGCGCCTGGCTGGGTTATAGCCAGCCCGACATGGCCGGCGCGGTGCACGATTACGGGACCAAATTTCTGGTTACGGCCGGCTTGCTCAACATTCTGGCGATGGTGGATGCGTTTGAAATCGCGGCCGGGAGGAAAGACTGATGCCGAAGATGAATCTCTCGCATTTCGAAGCGTCGTTTCTCTTCTCCCTGTGCGTGAGCATCGTGCTCGGCGTGGTGACCAAGCGAAACGACCGCGAGCGCTTCGAATACGGCATTTACACCTTCGCCTGCTTCATGGTGGCGCTCTTCGGCCTGGGATGGCTGATGTATCTCGGCCACGGCTAAGAGCGGCGCCGCTATTTCGCGCCGTAGGTCACGTTGACGCCGGTGGGGGAGCCGTTCCCCACAAACACCGTCAATGTGCGCCTGTCGGCATCGTCCCTGCCGATGACCGAACCGCCGGCGGGACTTGAGATATTGGTGGTCCTGAGCCCGAGTTCCTTGCATTTGTCCCGATAAAAGGTCAGCACACGGTCCGGGGAGTCGGTGGTAGTGAAGGTGAAATTGCCGCCAACCTTACCATTTTCGGCGGAAACCGAGTAGGTGCCCTGAGGCGCGGAACCGCCGGGATAGGACGGCACCCAGTCGGGGATGCCCTTGGCCGAACCGCCGAATTCCAGGGTCGCGTTCTTCCCCTGGTCGTCCTGCGCGGTGACGCTGAACCTGCCGTTTCTGGCCTGATCGAAAGTCAAGGTGGTGACTTTGCCGGTTCTCCTGTCGCGCACGGTGATGGTGCCGGCGCTATCGTCTGTATTCAGCACTTGAATGTCGGGGTTGACGGCGGCCACCATCCTGGAGATCGCCAGGCCGGGGTTGCGCCGCATCAGATCGGGGTCGATCCCGGCCTGTCTCACCTTGTGAACGACAAAAAAGCTCAACCCGGCGATTGTCGCTCCGCCCAGCACGAATAAGCCGAGAACGATTACCAACACCCAAACCATCGGGCTGGTCCTGCGCTGGCCGGGCGCCGCGACGGGCGGGAGCGGAGGTTGGCCCATGGGCGGCGGCTGGTAGGCAGCCACGGGAGGCGCCGGCGGCGCGGCGGGAGGTGGGGGTGCAGCGGCCCCTGCCGGGCGGCCGCACTGGGTGCAGAAGGCGCCGTTTATGGTGGCGCCGCAATTCGTACAAAATGCCATCGTGCCTCTAATTGGCTACTCTATGCCAGCCAGCGGCTGAGCGCAACGATTAGGGTACCATTTCGTGCGAATTTTGCCCTGACGCTGCCACTACTTCATTTCCGGTGGACGGTGGATTGGGCGGGTTTCCGGGAGAAGCCAACGGGAGCTTCAAAACGGGAAAGCCCGGAGTTGGGTCCGGGCCTTCCACACGAAGCTGGAAAGGAGGATCCAGCCTATGGTCCTTCTGCTGGTAAAGTTCCGGTCAGTTTTCGGCCGGCTTACGGCGTTGATCGTTTGGTCCCGTAAGGGCAAGCGGTAGACGCCGTGCGGGGCCGGGGTGCCACCCCGGTTCCCGCTACCAGCATCATAGCGCACCGTGCCCCCAACTTTCTAGAGGGTCAGAGCGCTTTCTCCACTGCCTTCTCGATGTCGGAAACCTCAGTTTCGCCGAAGAAAGACGCTGAGCGGCGGCTGTCGCGGTCGTAGATGAAGACGGCCGGCAGAGCGCCGCTCCACTGGCGGTCGATGGAGTTGATGAACGCCTCGTCGTTGTTCACGTGCTTGATGTATGCCGGCATTGGCACGGCGTTGTCTTCGAGGAACTTTAAAGCGGCGGATTCCTGCTCCGGCTCGTCGGCCGAAACCGTGACTAGCACCAGGCCGCGAGCGCGCAACTTCCGCTCGAGTTTCACCAGCTCGGGCAGTTCCGCGCGGCACGGATCGCACCAGGTAGCCCAGAAATCGAACAGGACCACTTTGCCCTTGTTTTCGTCGACAATCCGGTTGAAGCGGGTTTCATCGAGCGGCAATAGACCGGGCGCCGCTGCCGACAGAGCCGAGACGAGCAGCGCGGCGGCCATGGCGAACCTGGATCGGGCTTTCACGATTTCTTCACGCGTTTGATGGTGCAGCCGAAGGCCTTGGTTTCGGGTTTTTCAACCGGTTGGCTGGCGAGCACCGCATCCAAGGCTTTGCGGAGCCATTGGTTTTGAATCCGGTCGGGATTTTGCGAGTCGTCGATGGAGCCGTGATAGAGGATTGTGCCGGTGCGATCGATTACAAATACCTCCGGGGTAGCTTGCGCGCCGAACCGGTCGGCCACGACGTTGGAAGCATCCTTGTAGACCGGGAACTGGAAAGAATGCTCGGCGGCATGCTGCGCTACGGCGGAGGCGGGTTCCGTGCTGTTGGCGTTGAGGAACAGAAAATGAACGCCCTTGGGAGTGTAGTCTGCGTAAAGGGCCTTCATGCGTTCGTTGTAGGCGTTGGAAACGGGGCACTGCACGGAGATGAAGATCACCACCGATACGTCGCCCTTAAGCTGAGAAAAGCTGAGTGGGTTACCCGTCAGATCCTGGACGGAGAAATTGTTTACCTTTGAACCAAGTTTGAAGTCCTGACCCAGGGCTGCGGCGGCGCAGACCAGAGTCGCGAGCAAGATCCGGCGTGTCGTCATGAGTCCCTCACTTGAGGCGATGATAGCATTGTCTATCGAGAAAGGGAAAGAGCCGGGAGCTACTCGTTTTCACGCGGCCGGCAGCGGGATTCGAAGACGGCCAACAGCTCAGGTTTTGCGAGGCGGCTCGAGGCTACAGCCAAGACTAGATCCACCAGTTCGTCTTCGTCGAAGGTTGGCTCCCAGCCATTGATCAGCAGGAATGTGATCGCGGCGTTTGCGCCTACCCGCTTATTGCCGTCAATAAAAGCGTGGTTCTGGCAGAGATGGAATAGGTACGCCGCTGCCATCGCGGGAATAGACGTGTGCAGGTATTCGCCTCCGAAAGTCGCCGCCGGCGTGGCGACCGCGAATTCGAGTCCGGCGGCATCGCGAAGTCCTGCCGATCCGCCGTACAACTCAATCTGTTGCTCGTGGATTTCCAGGACTTCATCGAGCGACAGAAACACGGGCTCCATCAGGTCCGGACCCGACGCTTCACTCGGCGAGCCTCCGGAAGGCCTTACCGTATCGCTTGTGCGCCCACTGCTGAGCGGCTTCGAATTTCTTCCGGCGCGGGGAAGGCTTCGCGGGCATGACAATCAGTTGCTTACCGTCGGTGCTGATTTCGAGCGGCGTTTCGGGATCGATCTTGAGCAGCTCGAGAATCGGGCGGTCGATCACGAGAGCCAGACTGTTTCCATGCTTGGTCAGCTTTTTTACCATGCGCACACCCCGTATTTCCAATGTATCACCATTGCGTCAGAGGAAGAAGCGCCGCTGGCTTCTTCACACCAGCGCGAACGCCTTCAGAAACGCGGCGGCGATACCGGCGCCTACGAACGGTCCCAGGATGGGTACGAGGGCATAGCTCCAATCGGAACCGCCTTTGCCTGGAATGGGCAGGATGGCATGGGCCAGACGCGGTCCGAGGTCGCGGGCGGGGTTGATGGCATAGCCGGTTGGACCGCCCAGGGACAGGCCGATGCCCCACACCAGCAAGCCCCAGAGAAACGGGCTGTATCCGGCCGGCAGACCGGTTTTAGAAACCGCTTTGGAGCCGAAAGTCAGCCCCACACAGATCAACGCGGCGGTACCGATGATTTCGGTCATCAGGTTCGGAACCAAGCGGCGGATGGCTGGGATGGTGCAGAAGATACCGCGCTTAAACTCTGGCTCGGAGGTTTCCGGCCAGTGAGCCCAATACGCGAGCCAGACCAACACAGCGCCGGCGAATGCGCCCGCTACCTGCGCGGGGATGTAGCCGGGCAGCTTGGAGTAATTGCCGGTGGCGATGGCCAGACCCAGCGTGACGGCCGGGTTGATATGGGCGTCGGGGCTGCCGCAGGCAATGGCCGTGAAGATGCCGCAAAGCACGGCAAATCCCCAACCGGCGGTGATGGCCAGCCATCCGGCATTCTCGGCCTTGGATTTTCGCAGCAGCACGCCGGCCACTACGCCATCGCCCAGCAGAATCAGAACCATCGTCCCCATGAACTCGCCGATGACAGGTGCAGACATTATTTTCAAGGCCTCGTAAGAAAGTTATCAGTTTTCAGTTTTCAGTTGTCAGTTCCGGACGCTGCGCATCACTGGTTACTGAAAACTGATTACTGACAACTGATAACTTCACTCCTCCCAATCGAACGACCGGGTCACCGCTTTTTTCCAGAAGCGATAGAGATGCTCGCGCCGGGCTTCGTCCATGGCGGGATTCCAGCGGCGGTCGGCAGCCCAGTGATGCACCAGCTCTTCCGGGCTCTCGAAGAAGCCCACGGCCAGACCGGCGGCGTAAGAGGCGCCGAGCGCGGTAGTCTCTTGCACCACCGGGCGCACCACCGGGCGATCGAGGATATCGGACTGGAACTGCATGAGCAGATCGTTTCGAACCATGCCGCCATCCACGCGCAGGACTTCGAGAGCCGAGCCGGAATCGCGCTGCATCGCCTCCACCACTTCACGAACCTGGTAAGCGGTGGCTTCGAGCACGGCGCGCGCAAGGTGCCCTTTATTGACGTATCGCGTGAGGCCGGCAATCACGCCGCGCGCGCTATCTTTCCAATACGGCGCATAAAGACCGGAGAATGCGGGCACGAAATAAATGCCGCCGTTATCGGACACGGTTTGGGCTAGGCTTTCGATATCGGAGCTCTTTTCGATAAGGCCCAGGTTGTCGCGGACCCACTGCACCAGCGCGCCGGTAATGGCGATGCTGCCTTCGAGCGCGTAGACCGCCGGAGCGGAGCCGAATCGATAACCCAGGGTAGTCACCAGGCCGCTGGTGGATTGGACAGGCCGTTCGCCGGTATTGAGCAGCAGGAAACAACCGGTGCCATAGGTGTTTTTGGCCGCACCGGGGGTGAAGCAGACCTGCCCGACCAGCGCCGCCTGCTGATCGCCAAGGTCGCCCGCCACGGGTACTCCGCCGATGGCCGCGAGAGACGCGTGACCGTAGATTTCGGAGCTGGAAACAATTTTCGGCAGCATGGCGGCGGGGATGCCGAAATCTTCCAGAATGGCGGAATCCCAATCGAGCGTCTCCAGGTTCATGAGCTGGGTGCGGCTGGCATTGGTGACGTCGGTGACGTGAACTCCGCCGGTGAGCTTCCAGATCAGAAACGTGTCGATATTGCCGAACAGCAGCTCCCCGCTCTCGGCCTGGCGGCGCACGCCGGGAACATTCTCCAGAATCCAACGCAGTTTGAGACCGCTAAAATAAGTCGCCAGCGGAAGGCCGGTGCGCGCGCGATAGCGGTCCTGGCCGCCGTGGGCGGCATATTCGGCCACGGTAGGGGCCACGCGCGTGTCTTGCCAGACGATGGCGTTGTGGACGGGCTTGCCGGTTTTGCGGTTCCACACCACGGTGGTTTCGCGCTGGTTGGTGATGCCGATGGCGGCCAGATCGGTGCGCGACAGGCCGGCGGCAGCCATGGCTTCGCCAATCACCTCTTCGGTGCGGCGCCAGATTTCTTCCGCGTCGTGCTCCACCCAGCCGGGCTTGGGATAGATCTGCTCATGCTCTTTTTGAGCCACGCTCACGATCCGGCCGGAGCGGTCGAACACGATAAACCGCGTGCTGGTGGTCCCTTGATCGATCGCTCCGACGTAGTTAGGCATTCTCACCTCGATGGTTGGTGGCGAAATAGTCACCGCTTCCGCCCCAGCTTGCCGAGGTTTCCTGTCACCGCCGGACATGGGCGCGGAGGCCGGGCGCGCAAGAACTCCGCCAAGCCAACAGACGATTCTAACCGGGTTTCCCGGAAAGGGCGAACAGGGTCCCCTGGCCTAGGATCCCCAGCGGGTCCAGGCGCCGCTTTACGGCGCGCATGGCTTCGATCTGCTCCGGCGTATACTGCAGCTCGAGCAGGCGCGCTTTGCGCTTTCCCAGGCCGTGTTCCGCGCTTACCGTTCCGCTGAGCGACACGGCCTGGCGCGCGAACTCCACCAGCAGATCGCTAGCGTGCGCTGGATTGGCCGGCTCGGAAAACAGATTGATGTGCACGTGGGCGTCGCCGATGTGTCCGAAGATCACGTAACGGCCGGGGAATTCTTCCTCCAGGCGTCGGCGATAATAGGCCAGCATCTCGCGATTGCGCGCCAGCGGCACGGCGTAATCGGTATTCATCTTGAGCGCGCCGGAGCGGCGCACGGTGTCGTTCACCAACTCCGGCAGGGCGTGCCGGAACTTGCGGAACCGCTCGCGATCGGCGGCGGCCAGTGCAAACCAGCTTTCTTCCCCAAAGGCGCCGGCGGTTTCCACGCGCTCGAGCCAGGCGTCGATTTCGGAATCTTCCTCCGAATCGAGGTCCTGTTCGATCAACAGCGCGGCCGCGGCTTGCTGCGGAATTTCCGCGAAGCGGCTGCGCAACAGGTCGAGCGAAGGGCGATCGAAGTATTCCAGCATGCGCAAGCGTGGGACGGCGCGCCACGCGTCCACCGCGTCAAGCGCGCTGGCGTCGCCGGCAAAAAAGATCACGCCACCCAGCAGCGCCGGCGGCACGGGCAAAAGGCCCACCCGAGCCGAGGTGACCGCGCCCAGGGTTCCGTCCGATCCCGCCAACAAATCCACCCAATCCATTCCGGGCCGCAGCAGATAGCCGGCGGTGTTTTTAGTCACGTCCGCGAGCGGGATCGTGCCGGGGTCGAAATCCACCGCCTGACCGCGCTCGAATTCGCGCACGGTACCGTCTGCCAGCACCACGCGCAGCGCCCGCAGCCAGCGCCGCGTGGAACCGAAACGAAAGCTGCGAGAGCCGGAAGCGTTGGTGGCGATGGTGCCTCCCAAAGAGGCCGAGGTTTCAGTGGGATCGGGCGGATAAAATTGGCCGCTACGCTGCGCCGCTGCATGCAGATCGGCGAGCAGCGCGCCGGCGCCCACGGTGGCTTCGCCTTGTCCAATTTCGATGCGATTGAGCTTTTCGAGCGAGAGCACCCAGCCGCCGAACGGCACGCGCGCTCCGGTAATGCCCGTTCCGGCGCCGGCGATGGTAACCGGCACGCGCGCCGCCGCCGCTTCGCGCAGCGCCGAGGCAGCCGCCGCTTCGTCCTCGGCCACGATCAGCCGGTCGGCGTGGCCGCGGTAGCCGGACGCGTCTTCCAGGTACTGACCGGGGATGTCTCCCAATCAAATCTCCAGGATCACCGGCAGGATCAGCGGCCGGCGCGAAGTTTCTTTCAGAATGTAGCGCTTCAGGTCGGCGCGGATCTTCTCCTTCATGACGCCCCAATCGGCCTTTTCTTCCCGGTTCGATCCCTCCAGGGTTTTCACCACTACCTGGCGCGCCGTGTTCACGAACTCGGAGCCGTCCTCGGCCAGGGCAAATCCGCGGCTGACGATCTCCGGCATGTTTTCCATGCGCCCGGTCTGGCGGTTGATGGCGATGATCGGCAGCACGATACCGTCTTCGGACAGGTGGCGCCGGTCGCGAATCACCATTTCCTGCACCACGTCGTCCACCGATCCGGAATCGATGCATACCCGCCCGACCGGCACCTTGCCGGCCTTGCGCGCGCCGTGATGATCGATCTCGAGCACCTCGCCGGACTCCATCACAAACGTCTCCTCGAGGCCCATGCCGCGCAAATGATTGGACAGCTTGGCGTGTTTCGAAAGCTGCCGGAACTCGCCGTGAATCGGCATGAAGTAGCGCGGCCGCACCAGGTTCAGCACCAGTTTCATTTCTTCCACGCTGCCGTGCCCGGAAACGTGCAGCGGCGGATTCATAGTGCCGTACAGGACGTCGGCCCCTCGCCGCGACATGTGGTCGATCATGCGGAAGATGGCTTTTTCGTTGCCGGGAATGATGCGTGCGCTCAGCACCACGGCGTCGCCCGGGTCCACCGAAATGTGCTTATGGTTATCCACCGAGACGCGCGAGAGCGCCGACATGGGCTCGCCTTGCGTGCCGGAGATCAGCACGACGACCTTCTCCGGCGGCAAATCCGCCACGTCTTGCGGGCGCAGCAGAACGCCGTCGGGGATCGTCAGCAGGCCGAGCGAGTGGGCGATTTCGGTGACCGTAACCATGCTGCGGCCCACGATCGCCACTCTCCGCCGGTTTTCCTGCGCCAGGTCGAGCACAAGCTGCACGCGGTGAATGGACGAGCTGAAGCAAGCCACCACCACACGCTTTTCGGCGCGGCTGAAGACTTCTTCCATGCGCGGGCGTACGGCGCGCTCGCTTTCGGTGTAGCCGGGGCGGTCGGCATTGGTCGAATCCGACAGCAGCAAAAGCACGCCGCGCTTGCCGTATTCGGCCAGGGTATGCAGGTCGAACAGCTCGTTATCGGTGGGCGTGGGGTCCACCTTGAAGTCGCCCGTGTGGAGGATCACCCCCAAGGGGGTGGTGATGGCCAGAGCCACGGCGCTCACGATGGAATGGGTGACGTTGATGAATTCGACCTTGAACGGCCCGATCTCGACGATATCCTTGGGCTTGACCGGGATCATGCGAGGCTCGCGGGCGAGCTCGTACTCCTCCATGCGGCGGTCCACCAGAGCCAGGGTGAAATCGGTGCCGTAGACGGGCACGTCGATTTCGCCCAGGAAATAGGGCACGGCGCCGATGTGGTCTTCGTGGCCGTGGGTGAGGACCAGCGCCAGAATGTGCTCCTGATGCTCCTTGAGAAAGGTAAGGTCGGGCATTACCAGGTCGACGCCCAGCAGCTCGGCTTCCGGGAACATCATGCCGCAATCGACGATGAGAATATCGTCGCCATAGCGAAAAGCGGTCATGTTCATGCCGAATTCGCCCAACCCGCCGAGCGGAATCACTTGCAGTTTGCGATCTGTCATTATTGAGGACCGGACTTGCCGGATCTTTCATTCTATCGGTTTACGCGGAGGGAGAGTCAGATTCAGATTGCAGTTCAGCAGTTCCTCAGTTTGGAACGGTAGCCTGGAGTGTTTGGCCGACGATGACGTGGATTTACTCGCTGTCTCTATCATTTCTCTTAGCGGCTTCGGCTTGGGCGCAGACGGCTGCGATTTACGGGCAGATTACCGACGAGAGCGGCGCGGTGGTTCCGGCCGCTCGCGTGACGGTTACGGACGCGGCCGGCATGAAGCAGGCGACGGTTGCCGATACCACCGGGGCTTACGCGTTCACCGGTTTGTTACCGGGTGTGTACACCATCGAAGCATCCGCGCCGGGCCTGGCGCAGCCGCAACCGGTACGGATCGAGCTGAAAGCGGGATCTCAGAGACTGAACCTGGCGCTCCGCGTGGCTGCCAAACTGGAGAAGATCACGGTGGAAGACAGCGCCACGCCGTCGCTCGCTACGGACTCCACCAGCAACGCTAGCGCGCTGGTTCTGAGGGGCGCCGACCTGGACGCGTTATCGGACGACCCGGACGACCTGGCGGCCGATCTGCAGGCGCTGGCCGGGCCTTCGGCGGGACCGAATGGCGGGACCATCTTCGTGGACGGATTTAGCGGCGGCGATCTTCCCTCCAAGGAATCCATCCGCGAAATTCGCATCAACCAGAATCCGTTTTCGCCGGAATACGACAAGCTCGGCTACGGCAAGATCGAAATCTTCACCAAGCCGGGCATGGACAAGTTTCGCGGGACGGTGAATTACAATTTTGCCGACCAATTCTGGAATACGCGGAATCCCTATGCGCCGGAAAAAGCCCCGTTTCTGCTGAACGAAATCGAGGGCGGCGGCGGCGGACCGCTGGCGCGCCACGCCTCGTTCACGGTGGATGCGCAGCGCAATATGGTGGACAACGGAACCATCAGCAATGGGCTGACGGTAAATCCCCAGACACTGGCGGTGACTCCGTTTGCGGGCGCACTGACCGTGCCGGGACGATACACCCGCGTCAGCCCGCGGGTGGACGACCAGCTTACGGAGAAACACACCCTGATGTTTCGCTATGGCGTCACGCATTCCAACGTGCAGAATAGCGGCATTGGCGGATTGGATCTTTCGACGCGCGGATACCACATGCAGTTCACCAACCAGACGGTGCAGGCAGCCGACACCATGCTGCTGGGGTCGAGCGTGAACGAGACGCGCTTTCAGTTCTACCGCAGCGCCACCCGGCAGATCGCCAACAGTCCGGACGCGGAGATTCAGGTGCTCGGATCCTTTAACGGCGGCGGCGCCACCACCGGGCGAACCTTCGACGCGCAAAACAGCTACGAGCTGCAAAACTACACTTCGATGGCGCGCGGCAGGCATTCCTGGCGGTTCGGTGTAAGGCTGCGCGGGCAGACGGACGACAGCGTTTCGCTGCAGAACTTCAACGGCACGTTCACGTTCGGCGGCGGGGCGCTGGAGCCGGTGTGGAACGCGCAAGACCAGCCGGTGACGGACGCTTCCGGGCAGACGGAGCTTGCGCCCATCAGTTCCATCGAGCGCTACCGGCGCACGCTGTTGTTCCAGCAACTCGGATATACGGCCGCGCAGATTCAGGCATTGGGCGGTGGCGCGACCCAGTTCAGCATGAGCGCCGGCACGCCGGAATTGGCGGTTCACCAGATGGATGCGGGCCTGTTCGCGGGCGACGAGTGGCGGGCGCGGCCCAACCTGACGCTCGATCTGGGGCTGCGTTACGAAGCGCAGACCAATATCCACGATTGGCGGGACATCGCACCGCGCGCGGCGGTGGCATGGGCGCCGGGCGGGCACCCTGGGGGCGGGGCGGGTAAAACGGTTCTGCGAGCGGGTTTCGGCATGTTCTACGACCGCTTTCCGCTTGCCGATACGCTCACCGCCGACCGCATGAACGGCATCGTGCAACAGCAATACGTGGTGACGAACCCGGCTTTCTTTCCCGATATTCCGCCGCTCTCCGCGCTGGCCGGGTACCAGTCGACCCAGGTGATCGGAGAGATCGGCAACCGGATGCGCGCGCCTTATATTTTGCAATCGGCGGTAACCTTGGAGCGGCAGTTACCGGGACATACGACACTGGCGGTAACTTACACCAACTCGCATGGGCTGCATGAACTGCGCTCCGAGGATATCAACTCGCCCCTGCCGGGCACTTACAATCCAAGCGTGGCAGGCAGCGGGGTGTTTCCGATGGGTCACCCGGGACCGGTCTTTCTGATGGAATCGTCTGGACTGTATAACCAAAACCAGTTGATCGCCAACGCGAATGCCAAGCTGAACGCGGGGTTCTCGCTTTTCGGTTTTTGCGTGCTGAACCGGGCGCTAAGCAATACCGATGGCGTCGGCACGTTCCCCGCCAACCCGTACAGCTACGCCGGAGAGTACGGGCCGGCAGCCACGGATGTGCGGCACCGGTTCACCATCGGCGGATCGATCAACTTGAAGTGGAACATCCGCATCAGCCCGTTCGTGGTAGCACAAACGGGAGCGCCGTTCGACATCACGGCGGGGAGCGATTTATACGGCACCACGCTGTTCAACGCGCGGCCGGGCTTTGCGGCTTCACCGAACCATCCCGGCGCGATCGAGACCTCTTATGGCTGGCTAGATCCCAATCCTTCGGCCGGCGAGGCGCTGGTGCCGCGTAATTACGGGCGCGGGCCGGGGCAGATCAACGTGAATCTGCGGATCGCCAAGACGATCGGTTTCGGCAGAGAGCGTGGGAACGCAAGCGCGGGGCAAGGCGGAGGCTCCGCGGGCGGCAACGTGGCCGGCCTGGCAACGGGACGCGGGCTGGGTGGCATCATTGGGACGCCGTCGACGAGCCACCGCTTCAATCTGACCTTTGGCCTTTCCATCCGGAATCTGCTGAACCACACCAACCCAGGGCCGATCGTGGGCGACATCACCTCGCCGCTATTCGGTTTCGCAAACCAGATTGCCAGCAGCCCGAACGGTGAGGGATTTTACGAGAACGCCAACAATAGAAGGTTGGAATCGCAGATCAGGTTTGCGTTTTGAGGCAAGCGTTTGCCCCGCGGGTGCCGGGCGGTACAATCTCTCCGTGCAAAAGCTGGCGGCGATTGGGCTCTTGGCGGCGGGGTTGATCCACGGCCAAACGAAGCGCGATCTGATGCTGCCGGTAGCGCGGACGATTTCCGGTGTCGTGGTGGACACGAGCGGCAAGCCTTTGGTGGGGTTTCGCGTCGATCACAGGGGATTCGGGTGGTATGAAGCTGGTGCGGATGGCAAGTTTCAATTCGACACCAGAGCGCCCGCGGTGGTTTTTCGAAAACCTGGTTACAACAGCTATTACCTGCGGACGGCGAGCGCAAGCGAAGTGCGGGTTGTCCTGGAGCAGGCGGTCAGTCACGGCGGGCCGGCGGGGTGCCCGAACAATGCGATGTGCGCGTCGATCGGAAGCTGGGGGCGCCGGTTCTGTTTGCCGTTGCTCCGCGAGGTGGAAGTCGCTGACCACGCCCCGGACGTCGACTATCAGACCAGAAGTTACTACATCGACACGCCAAAAGGGCGGGTCGGGATCGTGCATGGGAGCGGCGCGATGTGGTCATTGGGAGATCCGATGGACCAGGATGTGTGGTCCTCGGTGGAATACCACGAAACGGTCTTCACCGTGGACAATCGCAGGATCGTCGATGCACGGGGGCGAACCGCAGCCGGCAAGTATTGGCGCTTCTTAGGGCAGCTTGGAGAGACGGCCTCGTATCGAGATGCCGACGCGGATGCGGCGCGGATTCTCGATCGTGTGCTCGATGGCATGTGTTTGCGGCAGTGATTCGTTCACGCCTTCGCGCCGCACAGGGCCGGGCGATACGGAGGAGAAAGCGCCGGCTTTGGACCTCCGCCAGCTTCACGGTGGCGGATAATAGAGCCGAGGAAGCCAGATGACCCTCGCCACAGGAATTGAGCTGCCGGAGGCTGAGATCGCCGACATCTGCCGGCGCCACCAGGTCAGAGAATTGTCTCTGTTCGGTTCGGCGGCGCGGGGCGAAATGCAGCCGGACAGCGATTTCGATTTTTTGGTCGATTTCCTGCCAGAGGCGCGCCCAGGGCTGCTGGGAGTTTCAGCGATGACTCGCGAGCTCACGGCCCTGCTCGGCCGTCGCGTAGACCTGGCCGTCAAACCCGCGCTGAAGCCGCTCGTCAGGCCCGGCGTTCTGGCCGAGGCCCGGCTGATCTATGCGGCGTGACCGGCAGGCTGAGGGCGCCGCTCTTGCCGCATAATAGGAGAACGATGACGCGAGACGAATCCATTGCCGAGATCACGCGGCGGCTGGTCGAATATTATCAACCGGAACGCATCTATCTGTTCGGCTCCGCGGCCCGCGCTGACGCGAGCGTCGACAGCGACCTGGATTTCTGCGTGGTTGTTCCGGATGGAACTCCGGACGGGCTGCTCCGGAGCGGAGCCGTCTACAGCTTGCTGCGCGGCATGGGTTATCCGAAAGACGTGATTCCCTGGCGCCGTACGGACTTTGACGCCCGAGCCGAACACGTACGCGCCTCGTTGCCGGCGACAGTCGTCCGGGAAGGCAAATTGTTGTATGACGCCCGATCGGCTGCGGCTTGAGGAAACGCGTGGCTGGCTAGACCGTGCGAGGAGCGACCTACGCGCAGCAAGACTTCTGAACGGCGGTGGTTTATACTCCGAGGCTCTGTTTCATTGCCAGCAAGCGGCCGAAAAGGCGCTGAAAGCGTTCTTGACTTTTCACCAGAAGTCCTTCCGAAAGACACATGATCTGGGCGATTTGAGTCCCGATTGCGTGAGCATTGACGCCGCGCTTGACTCCGTTGTCGCCGCAGCGGACAACCTCACGCAATATGCCTGGCGATTTCGATACCCGGGAGTTCCCTACGAGCCCGAGCGCGCCGAGGCAATGCAAGGTATCCAAATAGCCGAGAAGGTTTCCTCCGAGGTCGAACGGCGGCTTGCGGCATTACTTGGCGATTAGACTTTGCGCCCGCCCTCACTTCGACTGAATCACGGTTTCCTGCCGCAGGCGCTCCAGTTGGCGGCGGGCGATATCGGCCCACTCGCCGGCGCGGTCCAGCTTAAGGTAGAGCTTCCAGTGATGCACGGCCCTCAGGTTGTCGCCGATGCGTTCGCACAATAGTGCCAGGTTGAAGTGCGCGTCGGCGTAATCGGGGTTGAGCGCCAGCGCTCTGCGGTAACGCACGAAGGCTTCGTCGGTGCGGCCCAGCTCATCGTACAGATTGCCCAGATTGAATTGCGCCAGCGGGTAGTTCTGGTCCGCTTCCACCGCGTCGCGGTAAAAGGCTTCCGCCTCCGGGTATTTGCGCATGCGGTAGTAAATGGTGCCGAGATTGACCAGGGCCCCGGCGGCTTCGGGATTCAAGTCAATGGCCTGGCGGTAGGCTTCGATGGCGTCTTCCACCGGCGCGCCGGTTTCCTCCAGCTCCAGGCCGTGCTGGAACCAGTATTCGGAATCCGAAAGGCGGCTGGAGCTGATTTTCGCGGCCGGCAGGCTGGTGACTTCGCCTACCTGCGAGGCTTCGAAATCGAACAGAATCTGGCCGGTCAGGGCTTCCATTTTTTGCCCCGCCAATTGCACCGCGATGCGTTTGCCGTCCGAAGAGATGCGCAGCTCGCTGAGGGGCTGCTTGATGTCGCTGAGCTTCGAGCGCAGCGATTGCAAAGCGCGCCCGATCTGGCGCGCCTGGATGCGGTTTTCCCGCAGCTTGATCAGGGTCTGGATGGCGATGAGGTCGGAAAAGGAATAGTGCTTGGCGGAAGGGATCAGATCCTGTCGTTCCCAGCTTTGCAATTGCCGCTCGGTGATGCCGAACTTGCGCCGTACGTCCGCTCGCGACAACTCCCCATTCGGGACCTTCGGGGCCACGGCACTATTCTAGCAGGAGGGTGCTAGCGGGGTACCGCGATTCCGGGCTGCGCCTGCTGCCGCGCTCCATCCGGAACAAACGTATAGACCTCAAACATTCGCCGCCCAAACGAATCTCTCACCGAGGCAACCAACTTCCTCGAATAGCCGATGCCGGCGGCGACCTCCTCCAGCTTTTGCCCGGCCGCGGGTTCGTACACGAGTCCCGGCGCGTGGGTGATAAATACGTGGCCGCTCCCGGAGATCATCTGGCGCAATTCTTTGCGGCCGGCTTCGGTCCCTTCGGGCTCGGTATTGGGAAGGCCTCCGTACCGCAGCGGCAGGCGGCCGGCGGAGAGCAGCCGCAAGATATCGATGGCGCCCCAATCCACGCAGTAAATCCTCTGCCAGGGTTGGTTGTCCGCGCCGTGCGGCGCGGCAAGGTAACCCTGCAACGCGTAGATGGCGTCGGTCCAGCTTTCCGAGCCGCCATTGCGCGCCATCATGACGTAATATTCGTCCAAGGTGAGTAGCTCGGAACCGGCCAGAATCGCAGTCAAAACCGCCAGCGCCGCTAAACCTTTCCTTCCAAACCGCCGCGACGCGCCGGCTAGAGCGACGGCGATCACCCATTCCGGCAAGGGCCAAAGCAGGATCGAGTGATGCGCGCTGCCGCCGGCGCCTTTGGTGGTCGCCATCTCGAACCACGCCACCAGCATCGCGATCAGCGCAAAAGCGTTGGCCCGAATCGCCGCGGCGCCCGCGAAAGGCGTGATCAGCACGGCCAGCGCCAGGCCCCAAGCCATCCAATCTTTCCGAGGGTCCCCGGCCGCGTTGGCGATGCTCGCGGCTGCGGATTCCAGCGCGCCCGAGACCGCGTGCGGACTCGGCGTTTCCCAATCTTCCGCGTTCAGATAGCCGAACAGCGCGCTTCCGTTCAACGTGCTCACCAGCGTCTGCGCCTTATTCGGCAACTCGGAAACGTCGCGGCGCGCGTTGCCGCGAAGGGTATCGAGGCGCATGTGCATGTTATAGAGAATCAGCGGCAGCGCGCCTAACACCAGGGCCCCGGCCGCCACCGGAAGCACGCGCGGCCGCATCGCCTGGATCACCCGGCGGGGGTAAACCGCCAGAGCCGCCACGCCCACGCCGGAAATCATCCACACCGCCAGGGCTTTGTCCCATAAAACGAGGCCGAACAGGAAACACGCCGCCGCCAGCCACCCCACGCCTCCGTCTTGCGCAAAGCGCAGCGCGAGCAGCATCCCCGTCACGATCAGCAGATGTTGCAGCGCCACTGGTCCCCAATCGAAGCAGGTGGTGAGCAAGTAACACGCGTCCGCCGCCAGCAAGACCGTTCCCACCACAGCGGCGCGCCGACCGGCCGCGCGGCGCAACAGGAAGTAAAACGCACAGAGACTGCCCGCGCCTGCCAGCAGCATGGGCTCGCGCACGGTCCACACGCCGGTTCCGAACGAGTGGAATATGGGCGCATAGATCCAGGTTTTGAGGCAGCCCAGATAGCTCATGAGCATGATCGGTGGGTGCCAGCGGAGAAAGTGGTAATGATAAATCGCGGCCAGCGGCGAAAACCAAGGACCGCCGAAAAGCGACTCGTCATCCTCCACGCCGAGTAGCGGTAGGAAGGCCTGCCCGGCCAACAGAAAGAACAGACATGCGGCGGCCAACGGACCAACGTCCCGCCATTTTACGTGGACAACGCGCAAAGTGTTTGGAGGTTCCGCGAACTAGCAATGGTAGCACCGCCGGGGATGCGTCCTCCGAAAACCCAAAATGGTATTCCTAGAAGAGAGACAATCGACCCCCTATGGAGAACAAAGAGGAACAGGCCCTGCCCCTGGTCGGCGTGGTCATGGGCAGTAAGTCCGACTGGGAAACCATGCGCCATGCGGCGGAGATGCTGGCGCGCTTCGAAGTGCCCCACGAATGCCGCATCGTTTCCGCCCATCGCACGCCCGCGTGGGCGGCGGAATACGCTTCCACCGCCGCCGAACGCGGCCTGGAAGTGATCGTCGCCGGCGCGGGAGGCGCGGCGCATCTGCCCGGCATGGTGGCGGCGCAAACTCTGCTCCCGGTGTTGGGCGTTCCGGTGGAAAGCCACGCGCTGAAGGGAATGGATTCGCTGCTGTCGATCGTCCAAATGCCCGGCGGCATTCCGGTCGGAACGCTCGCCATCGGCAAAGCCGGAGCGACGAACGCCGCGCTGCTCGCCATTGCGATCCTGGCCAATAGCCGCCCTGCCCTGCGCGAAAAGCTGCGCCAGTTTCGCCAGGAGCAAACCGAACGCGTGCGGCAGGACACGCTATGAATCCGATTCTCCCCGGCGCTATTATCGGCGTGCTGGGGAGCGGCCAGTTGGGGCGCATGTTTGCCATCGCGGCGCGCCGCATGGGCTATCGCGTCCATACCTTCTCGCCGGAATTCGACACCCCCACCGGACAGGTATCGGACCTCGAGATCGCCGCCCCCTACGAAGACCTGGATGCCGTGCGCACCTTCGCCAAGGGCGTCGCCGCCGTCACCTTCGAATTCGAAAACGTGCCCGCGCCCACCGCCGAAGCGGTTTCCGAACTGGTGCCCGTGCGCCCCGCCGGCAGCATTCTCCATACCACCCAGCAGCGCATCCGCGAAAAGACGTTTCTCCAAAGCGCGGCGATTCCGGTGGCGCCGTTTCGAGTGGTGCGCTCGGCGGCCGATCTGGCGCATGCCGTGAGCGAAATCGGTTGCCCCGCGGTGCTGAAAACCGCCGCTTTCGGCTATGACGGCAAGGGGCAGGCGCCGATTCGCTCCGCCGACGCCGCCGGCGCCGCCTGGGACGAAATCGGCCGCAACGACGCCGTGCTCGAAGCCTTCGTGGATTTCGAATGCGAGCTTTCGCTGGTGGCGGCCCGCTCCACTCACGGCGATTTCGCGCATTACGGCTTGGTCGAAAACCGCCATCGCGACCACATTCTGGACGTCACCATCGCGCCCGCGCCGCAATCCGCCGGGGTGACCGAGGAGGTGACCAAGGAGGCGATCGAGATCGCCCGCACCGTGCTCGAAACCCTCGGCGTGGTGGGTGTGCTCTGCGTCGAATTCTTTCTCACCCGGAGCGGACGCCTGCTGGTGAATGAGCTCGCGCCGCGGCCGCACAATTCCGGCCATTTCAGCGTCGACGCCTGCGTCACCAGCCAGTTCGAGCAGCAACTGCGCGCGGTCTGCGGCCTGCCGCTAGGGTCGACGCGTCAACTTTCGCCGGCCGCCATGGCGAATCTGCTGGGCGATCTCTGGTCCGAAGGCGAGCCCGATTGGCCTGCCGCCTGCAGCCACCCCGATGTGAAGTTACACCTCTATGGCAAGCTGGAGCCGCGGCGAAGGCGCAAGATGGGCCACTTGACCGCCTTGGCCAACGATGCCCGCGAAGCCGCCAGGATAGCCGTCTCCGCGCGCGAGACGCTAAGTCGTGGCGCGGGCCGTCAGGCCTGCTGAGCCGAGATTCATCTCGGCTTTTCCTGCCGCGCTTGACCACGGATAATCTTCAGCATTCGTTGAGGTTTCATGACCCGTTAGTGGCTCCTCACCAGAAGAAATCTCCGGAGAAAGCCGAGAAGAATCTCGGCTCAGCAGGCTGACAGCCCGCGCCACGACTTAAGAATCACCGGCGCCGCCAGTCCTGCCAGCGTGAACAACGCCCCCAAGTAGAACAGCCACGGCCGGAACTTTATGACCACTTGGTGGTTGCCCCTAGGCAGCATGATCGCCTGGAGTTCTCCGTCCGCGCGTAATAACCGCGCCGAGCTGCCATCCACGCTGGCGCTCCATCCGTTATTGAATCTCTCACTCAGCACCAGCAGTCCCGCGCGTTTGGCGTCTACTTCTAACTCCAGCCGCCCGCCCGCCGCGCTGTGCCACGTAATCCACTCGGATGGGCTCGACGCCGCAGACTCTATATTCGCCCAGCCATCCAGTGCCGCAGTCTTGCGGGGTTCGAACCCGGCGCTCCTCAAACGCGCCAACTGGCCTTCCCGCGAATGTTCATACACGACTTGATGCACCATCCAGGCCCGTGGATAAGCGAACGGGTTTTGGTAGATCTTCCAGAACGGGTCGGTGTAAATCGCGCCGGGCTCGCTGGCGCTGGCCGGTGTCACCCGGTAGGCCATGTTGCGCAGATCGGGCGAAACGGCGCCGCTGCGGCCATCGATTTCCACGCGAAACGCATCGCCGAGGTTCGGCACGCCGGGAGCGGTTTCCGCGCGCACGGGGTCGTGCTGCCAATGGAGGAATTGCGCCACGCCGCGCAGGCTCAACAAGCGGTCCAATTGGTTGGCCCCGGCCCGATCCGCCTCCTGCCGATTTTTCAGCAGGCTTTCGAAACCGTTCAGGTCGAACAGAATCAGCACCAGCATGGCGCCACAACGAACGCGCGCGCTAGCGCCCGTCCGGGTCACCCAGCGGAAGATGCCATAGGTGGCCGCGAGCGTCATCGCCGAAAACGCCATTCCGGAATTGACTACGGAATTGGGCTGAACCGCCAGCCAGACGAGCGCCACGCCGCTCAGTAAGAGCAGGGCCTGAAAAACGCGGCTTACCTGCCGCCAATCTTCCGCGGAGAAGCCGCCGGCAGTCACGGTCGAGGCTCCGAACGCTGCCAAAATCGCTCCGGAAAAACCCACCAGGTAGAGCCCGTGGCTGGACACCTGGCACCAAAGCCCGCCCAGCAGCGCGCCGGGAATCCCGTAAAAAAGCGAGCGCGAGCCCAGCGAAACCAGGAATCCCGCCGCCGCAAGTACGCACAGATAACGCACCCAAGCGTTGCGCCAATTCTTCCAGACCCCAACGATCGCCAGTAGCAGCGGCAACACCCCGAAGTAAGGGCTGACCACCTCGCCCGCGCCCAAAGCGCCATGGAAGGCTTCCGGCATCAGCAGGGTCAAGATTCCCTGAGGCCATAGCTCCCCGCCCGCGCTTCCGCTTCGCTGCCCATATGCCCACGCCGGCAGCCATTGAACCGCTCCCGCCGCAAGTCCCACCGATCCCGCGACGACGATCGCTAGCGCCGCGCGCGCCGCCGATTTCGACCCTACAATCGCGGCCGAGATTACCACCAGCACCTGCAGCACCGCCATGTCCGTGCCGCCGGCCAACGTCGAAATTCCCAGTGCCACCCCGCATAACGCCGCCTCGCGCGCCGCCGCCAACGCGTCTTCGGAGCGCAGCGCCCGCAGAAGCAGCAGAAAAACGAGCGGCAGCCAGATGCCGCTCTCAAGCAGGTCCAAACCGCTCGTTCTGCCCAGAAAGCCGCCTACCGAAAAGCAGATCGCCGCCACCAGGGCGGAAAAGCGTTCGAGCCCGAGCTCCCGTACCAGCGCAAACAGAAAGCAGGCGCCGAGAACATGGGCGAACACGAACCACAAATGATAGAGCCGCGGCGAGAGCATCCCATCGGCGCCGAGAGGCGCCAGCGCGAGCAAGAGGTGCAACGGGTAAAACGCGCCCGACGCAATCTGGCCGCCCATCGCATAGGGGTCCCACAGCGGAAGCGTCAAATGCCGCACGCTGAACACCCAGAACTGGAGCCGGCTGTAAGAACGGTTCACTGCCTCGGCATCCGTCAGCAGCGAAAACTGGCTGGTCAGAAGAACCTTCCAATAAAAGGTTCCAATGGCCACCAGAACCATCCCCACCGAAGCGAGCGCCCCCCGGCGCGCCGCAATCGCCGCCGCCAAACGCGCCGGCCGCAGCCGAAGCCCGTGCCCCATGTTCTGCACGGCTTCCCGGCAGGGCGCGAGCAGGGCGTGTGGCCGCGGGTCCGCCCTCCACCCGGCCACGAGCGTCCCCATCAGCGCGAAAAGGCTGATTGCCAGCGCGTAGAACAACGATCGCGGCCGATACTCCATCGCGATCCGGCTCGACCCCGCCGGCAGCGCCAGGCCGCGAAATGCGCCGTTGGTCATGAGCAGCGGCTGCGGCGCGCCGTTGACCGTCGCTTCCCATCCCGGATACATCGTCTCCGAACTAGCGAGATACCCTGGACGATCGAGCCGAACCGTCAGTTGAATCCGGTTCGGCCCGTACGCATTCACTTTCACTTCCGCGGCTCCCAGCCCGTCGCGGTCCCGTGGGATGCCCTCCACAATCGCTTCCTGCGCCGGATCGAACGAGTCTGCGGATAACAGCCGCAACGTCTCCGCGGCGCCGCTCGATCGCCGCAACCGCGGCGCCAGAAAGAATCGCGGTAAGGGGTGCGCGGTGCCGTAAATCCGGTAGGGGTCCACGGTGTCGACCATGGTCAGGCCCGCACGCGCCGCTTCCTCTTGCGGAATGGGATTGGCGCCCACCAGCGCGGCGACGTTGAGCATCCGCAGTAGGGGCGACCCAAGCCGGCTTACGGCATATTCCCGCGCCCACGGATGACCCGTCGAGAATAACTCCCTTACATGCCACGAACGCAGCAGCAGGAAAGGACTGTTGCTGTCCGGCGTGGGAACGCGAATCATTCCCGGACCGAAGATTCCTTGCGAATACCGGATGTCCATGTAGTCGGTGCGCGAGGGGGGATAAGACCGCTCCGCCAGGCTGCGCAGCTTTTCCGCGAGTTTGTTATCGGTAGCCTGGTAGTCCATCCCCCGATAACTTCCCCGCGCGGAATTCATGGGCCGATCCGCGCCAGTGTGAATCAGGTCATACGACGTAAAGAGCGCCACACACCACAGAAGCACCGGCCAGCGGCGCCCCATCCGGTCCAACACCACCGCCGCCGTGATGGCGGCGAAAAAACAAAACGCCATCAGCGCATATTCCGGATACAACGCCCCGCGCAGCAGCCGCGGAAGGTGCGGAAAAATCGAGCGGTAAACCGGCGTGTTCTCGCCCAGCATCCAAACCGCGCTGATAACGGTCAGCGCCAGGAACACAATCGCCCGGGCCTGGCGCACAAACAATGCCGCCGCCAACAAAATCACCGTCGCGATCCCGCAATAAGTGTAAAGAAACGTGAACTGGTAGGGCGCCCGGTACAGCGAGGGAAACTCGAAGATGTGGAAGTAGTCCGGCAGCACCAGCGAGACCAGCGAAGCCAGCGGCAGACCGCCCCCAAACAGGTACCAATCGGCCCGCAGCGAGGCGATGCTGCTATTGGTAAGCGTCCACAGGGGCACCAACTCCACCGCCGCAATGGCCACGCCCGCGAGGCAGCCCAGCCCCACCCCCGGAATCATGCGCCAGTCCGCCTCCCGCGTGACAAACAGCGCGCCCATGAAAAACAGCACGGCCACGCCAACGATGACAGCGGTCGCCGCGAATCCCGAAAGAATCGCCATCGCCATTGTCAGCGCCAGCACCGCTACCCAGCGCCACTTCACCCGCAGCCGCAGCTCCCAGGCGCAAAGAATCGCAAGCGGCAGCCACGCTCCGGTCGAAATCGCGCAGAGGTGCTGCGCTTGCGATGCAAAGTAGCCGCCCAACTGGTACACGCTCGCGCCCATCAGCGCCGCCGGCCTGCCGAGCCCCATCCGGCGCAGCAACCAGAACGCGAACAGGCCGGCCAGAATCATGTGCAGCGGAACCAACGTCTCCACCCAATAGAAGAGGTTGCGCCCCTGGCTCAGATTGCCTGCCAGAATCGCCAGCCAGGTGAAAGGGTAGAACACTTGCGCCTGAAGATCGGCGTGAATCGGCATCCCGCACATCACGTACGGGTCCCACAGCGGCGCCACTCCGTTTCGCACGCACTGCGCCACATAGGCGATCAACGGTAAATGAAAGCCCTCGATATCGTAGGGAATATGCCATCGCGGATTGACCAGCACGTGCCAAAAGAACACGACGGGCTGCAGCACGAGCAGTGCCGCGCAGAACGCAGCCGGTACGGCTCCGTGCCGAGCGCGCGCCGGCTTTTCGGGCTGGTACGTCGAGGGGCCGGAAGTGAGAGTTTTCATCTGAGGGTAATGCCGCCGTTCGCCGGCAATCGGCGCAAGCGCACCATAACCTACCAAGACCCGGCAACGACCGTTCCAACTACACCGCGGAAGACGATTTTATCCCATCGCCGATTGTGGGGCGGACGCCCTGAAGCCGAGTCCAGCCTGTACCAGCCTTCCACAGTCTCACCGTCTGTGCCGGGCGCCATCGGCCGCCGGCACAGACACAGGCGTCTGCGCCATCGCGGCCGCAAATGCCAGGAAGAACACACTGGTTCGCATGGCCGCGCCTCATTTGCCCGCCCAGGCCGGCGAGCGCTTGTCGAGAAACGCGGTCATGCCTTCCTGCGCGTCGGCGGCGAGCGCGTTCATCGACATCACTTCCTTGGCGTAAGCGTAGGCTTTCGGCTGGTCGAGATCGATCTGGGTGTAGAAGGCCTGCTTGCCGAGGGCGATTACCAGGGAACTGGCCGCGGCCACCCTGGCGGCCAGCTTGCGCGTTTCCGCTTGAAGGTCGCGGGCGGGCACGGCGCGATTGATCAGCCCCCACTCGGCCGCGACGGCTGCGCCCACCGGCTCGCCGGTCAGCAGCATCTCGAGCGCGCGCTTGCGGCCGATGGCCCGCGTCAAGGCCACCATCGGCGTGGTGCAGAATAGGCCGATCTTGACGCCCGGGGTGGCGAACCAGGCTTCCTCGGCCGCGATGGCCAGGTCGCAGGCGGCCACCAGTTGGCATCCCGCCGCGGTGGCCGGGCCTTGCACTTCGGCGATCACCGGCTGCGGAATCGCTTGCAGACGGTTCATCAATTCGGTGCAGACGTCGAAGATCTCGCGATAGCCGTTGATGCCGCGCCCGGTCATCTCCGAAATGTCGTGGCCGGAGCAGAATACTTTGCCGGCGGCGGCCAGGATCACCGTTCGCGTTTCCGGCTCGCGCCCAATTTCCGCCAGGCACGCTATCAGCTCCCGCATCAATCCAGGGAAAGCGCGTTGCGGCGCTCCGGACGGTGCAGCGTCACCACCGCCACAGGCCCTTCCCGCGTGACCGCGAGCGATTCGAAGTTCATGGCTCCATTTGCCCCCTTCGTAGCGTAGCGCGACAATCGGAGCCCGTGGCGCGGGGTGGGAACCGGACACTAAGTGTTCGGCTTCGCAATTTTACGATTGCCGGCGCCCGTCGATTGCGCGCCAGTTTGGTCCCGGTCCTGCAGGGTCAGCGAGCGGTTGCCGATTATGTAGCCGTAATTGCGAAACCTAGGAACCTCTCCCCACTTCCACTGTCTAATCTCGGGGCACTCACGGGTTACACAAGCGAGGCCCTCCATGGAAACGCTTCTTGCCGATCTCAAGCACGCGGTTCGCATGTTCCGCCAGTGCCCCGGCCTCACCGCCGCGGCAGTTTCGGCCCTGGCCCTGGGGATCGGCGCAAATACCGCCATCTTGCGCATCGACCCGGTGGTCGCGCTGAGATACGAATAGCCCGGCTCGCCCCAGTAAGTAAGCGCACCGGCGCCGCGCGAGAACTGCCGGTCGGCTTTCGAATAGGTGCAAATCCAGCCAGGTCCGATGGTGAAGAAATCCGGGGTTTCTGCCGATAAGCAGAAATGAGATCGTTAATATGAAGAACGATGCCGTGCCAGCCGCGACTGAACTCCCGGCAAGCCGCAGCGATTCCGGTTGTCCCTGTCCCCCCGGCCCCGCGACAGAAGAGTTGTCTCGCTCTCTGATGCAGGCGATTCACGAGGCGTACCCGGACGGCATTCTGGTTGTCGGCGCGGACCGCGCTATCCTCTCCCACAACCGAAAGTTCTTCGACATATGGAAAATCCCATGGCCGGGACAGGGGAAACGCGAACCTGGCGCGGCCGATGCGACGAGCGGGTTCGTCCTGGCCGCCGCACTGGAGCGGGTCAAAGATCCCGGCGCCTTCCTGAGCCAGGTACGGGAACTGTACGACCGCCCGCTCGAGAGCGACGATTGCGAAATCGAACTCAAGGACGGCCGAACCCTGGAACGGCATTCCGCCGGTTTCCGGGACTCACACGGGCGCTATGTCGGCCGGATCTGGTTCTTTCGCGATATCACGGCTCGCAAGCTGGAAGAACAGGCCTTGCTCCGCAGTGAGCGCGAATCGCAGGCGAGGCTGGCCGAGATCGAGCAGATTTACAAGTACGCTCCGGTAGGTCTTTGCCTCAGAGACCGGAATCTGCGCTATCAGCGCATCAACGAGCGTATGGCCGCCATGCACGACATGACGGTCGAGCAACATATCGGGCGAAGCGATTCCGAAATCGTTCCGGAGATCGCCGCCAGAGTGGATGAAACCACGCGGCCGGTTTTTGAAACCGGACAGCCGGTGCTCGACGCGGAATTTCAGCGCGACATTCCCGGAGAACCGGTGCGGCGCTATTATCTGGCGAACCATTTCCCGTTCAAATCGGAGAGCGGGGAAGTCGTTGGCGTAATCTCGTCCGTGCTGGACATCACCGGGCGAAAGCATTCCGAGAGGGCGCTGGTCCGTAGCGAGCGCGAATCCCGCGCCCGCCTGGCCGAAATCGAGCATCTGTACCAGAGCGCGCCCGTCGGCCTGGCCCTTCTCGATCGGGAATTGCGATACATTCGCATCAACGAGCGCTTGGCTGCCATCGGCGGCTTACCGGCCAGCCAGCACATCGGCAGGAGTATAGCCGAGGTATTGCCGCCGGGGCATGCCGGCAGGGTCGCCGAGTTCTGCCGCCCGGTACTGGAGCGGGGCGAAACGGTTGTGAACCGGGAACTGACCTTCCAGGCCGCGGGGAGCGTGCGGGAGACCTACGGCCTGGGTGGCTATGCTCCCTTCCGGAACGAAGCCGGCGAGATCGCCGGAGTCAGCGTTTCCGTTCTGGACATCACCGCGCGCAGAGAGGCCGAAGAAGCGCTGCGCCGCGTGGGCATCGAATTCCGGACTCTGTTTGACTGTGCCAGCGACGTCGTTATTATCTTTCGACTCAGCGATGGCAGCATTCTGGAAGTGAACCAGAGCGCATGCGACCGCCTCGGATACGCCAGGGAGGATTTCCTCGGGGCGGATATAGCACAGTTCGTGGCACATCGCGATGAGGCGCGCATACGCAAACACATCGACTACCTGATGACGCATGGAGAATCCGTGTTCGAAACCGAGGCGCTGAGAAAGGATGGCGCCGTCATACCGGTTGAAACCAGCAACCGGAAGTTCGAATTCCGTGGGGATGTGGCCTCTTTGTGCCTGGTCCGGGACATCCGGGAGCGAAAAGAGGCTGACGCCGCCATGCGGAAGTCCAAAGAGGCCGCCGAGGAAGCTACCCGCGCCAAGAGCCAGTTCCTGGCGGTCATGAGCCACGAAATCCGGACACCGATGAACGGGGTCATCGGCATGGCGGGATTGCTGCTCGAGACCACACTCACCGCGGAGCAAAGACGATACGCCAAGATCGTGCGCGACAGCGGCGAAAATCTCTTATCCATCATCAACGACATTCTGGATTACTCGAAGATCGAAGCGGGCAAACTGGTGCTCGAGAAGCGTGAGTTCGGCCTGCACGCGACGTTGCAGCAGGCAGTCGAGTTGCTGGCCCCGCGGGCTCATGAGAAGGGGCTGGAACTGACCTGCTATCTGTCACGGGAAACACCCCGCCTGCTCCGCGGCGACGCCGGCCGCCTGCATCAGGTGCTGGTCAATCTGATTGGCAATGCCGTCAAGTTCACGGCGCGGGGCGAAGTACGGATTCGGGTCGAGCTGGAGCATGCCGAGCGGAGCGCCGCCAGGTTGCGGTTCGCCGTTTGCGACACAGGCGCCGGTATCCAGGCGGACAGAATCGCGACCTTGTTCGATCCGTTCGTCCAGGCCGATAGTTCCACCACGCGGAAATTCGGAGGCACGGGGTTGGGCCTGTCCATTGCCAAACAGCTCGCCGAGCTGATGGGCGGCCGCATCGGGGCGCAAAGTCTGGAAGGCAGGGGGTCCGAATTCTGGTTCACCGCCGAATTTGAAATGGGGGCTGAAGATGGAGTTCCGGCGGAGGCGGATGCCGCGCCGCCCGGATTGAAGGTGCTGATCGCGGACCGTCACAACGCCAATCGTTCGCTGCTGCGCTCCCTTTTCGATGAGCTGGGCTATCGCTCGGCCGAGGCCACGGATCCGGCCTCCGCCCTGGCCCTTTTGCGCGGCGCCGCCCACGCGGGCGACCCGTTCCAGGTGGCCTTGGTGGATGCAGCGCCGGACCGGATGGCCGGCTGCGCGGTGGCACGACAGATCAAACTCGATCCGCGGCTGGCCGGGACGGGGCTGGTGGCAATGACCTGCCTGGGCGAGCGCGTCGAGCCAGCGGTTCTCGAGCAGGCCGGGTTCGCTGCCTTCGTCACCAAACCCATCTGGAAATCGAGCCTGCGCGAGGCCCTGCGGCTGGCTGTGGGCGCCGGCGGACAGTCTTCAGCCACCGGCGGGGAAACGGTTCGTCCTCGGACCAAAATAGCCGGGGCCAGTCATCTGCGGATCCTGGTAGCCGAAGATAATCTCACCAACCAGGATGTCGCCCTGGCTATTCTCGAGACCATCGGATGCCAGGTCGACGTTGTCAACAATGGCGCAGAGGCCATTGCGGCGCTTCGCTTCGGCAACTACGACATGGTGCTCATGGATTGCGGGATGCCGGAGATGGACGGCTACGAAGCCACCCGCCGGATCCGCAATGCGGAGGCTGGCATAGGCAATTCGCGCATTCCCGTTATCGCCTGCACCGCGGATGCGATGTCCGGCGATCGCGACAAATGCATGCAGGCGGGCATGGACGATTATCTTTCAAAACCCATCCAGCCGGCAGCCGTGGCGGAGATGCTCGCGAAATGGCGCAAATCCCCCGCCAATCGGGATGAGGCCGCCAAAGTTCTTCCGCCGCGGGATCCCCAGAGATCGCACCTCTGAAGGGAGCGAGTTGCCGTCTCGCCCGTTAGTCTCAGTCCTCCTTCCTTTTCTAATTTTTTCTCGGCGCTTCCCAAGCGCCGGGGCTACGGGAACCGGTTTCGTCTCTCCCGATTTACTTGGGAGAGAAGCCGCTATGGCCGCCTTGCGAACGTTGAACGGCATATGAATATGTCGAGAGCGGTCCCGTGCTGGCGGGATTGGCGAAAGCCGGGGATGAGTGGAATTGGTCGAGTGCCGGGTGCATGGCAGACCACCAAGAACGATGGTCTGCCCCACGTTCGGTTAGCGAAAGCCTCGCCGGGCGTCGTTTGGCGGTTGTGGCGTTGTCGGCCATTCAGCTACAGGTCGCCAGGGGCAACCTGCCGGCGATCATCGGCGCGATCGAGAATGCCCGTTACCGGAAACCACTTAGGGACCCGACCGCGTAGCACACTGTTCCCGAATATCTCAGCACCAGAGTGAGTTTGTTAAAGTCAGCCATCCCGAAATAGTCGATCGTACCAGTGGCGCCGGCGAATCTCCCCGTTCCGCCACTGATGTCGCTGCTGTAGTTTCCCCACGGTACGGCCACGATGTTTTTGTCGGCGGTCGGGTAGGTTGGCGTAAGGATGGCTTGCTTAAACAGGATCGTGTCGCCCGCGCTCGTGATCCAGTAATGCTGCAGGGTGTAGGTGGTCGCGGTGGAGCCGACGATCTTGGCCGCCACGTTGCCTTGCAGGTCGCCAAAGACCGGCCCCAGGTTGTATATACTGTCGATAGCGCCGATATTGGTCATTAGCACTCCGCCGACGGGCTCACACTGTCCGGGCTGCGCCCAGACAGGGACCGACGCGACGAGCGCAATCAACAAAAGCGGAAAAATACCTTTAAATCTCATATTGGCCTCTATATTTGGCATGCCGCCAAGCACCCGCCGGATCTTCCGGCGGCGCAAGGCTATAGCACGGTACGGAATTCTCGGGCCGCCGGTCGTGCCGGCCCGGACATCCACCTCGCGGCCGGCGGTCCCGAAGACCCTGTACTCACGTAGAGAATAGAGCTAATCTGAGCGAAGCGATCGCAGGGAAGAAGCAGGTAATTTCAAAGGAAGATCAAAGCACGGGGCAGGGCGCCTATCGCTTCGGTGAATTCGAGCTCTTCCCCTCGGAGCGCCAGTTGCTTCACCAGAAGCAAGCGGTGCCGCTGCCTCCAAAGGCTTTCGACGCGTTGCTGCTTTTGGTGCAGAACGCGGAACGGCTGGTCCGCAAGGAGGAATTGGTACACACCCTGTGGCCGGATACTTACGTGGCCGAGGCCAACCTGACGAACACCATCGTGGTGCTGCGGAAGATTTTCAGCCACGACGCGATCCAGACCGTATCGAAATTCGGCTACCGCTTCGCCTTGCAGGTGCTGGGCGAGCCCGGCGTGGACCAGGCGGTGTACGGCAATTTCGCGCGGGCCAAGGAGCTGATCACGGAGCGCTCGCTCGATTCGATGCTCCGCGCCCGCGACCTGTGCGTGCTGTGCATCGCCAGCGACCCCGGATTCGCGGCGGCATGGGCTTGGCTGGGGCGGTGCTGCCGGGTCATCGAGAAATTCTCCGGACAGAGCTCTGTGAACCTGGAGCTGGCGCAGGCGGCGCTGCGGCGGTCGCTTACGCTGGCCCCCGATCTGGCCTGCGCACACTATTTCTATACCCAGTTGCAGGCCGACCTCGGCCAAGCGCAGGAAGCCGTGGTGCGTCTGGTGCACCGGCTCGCCCGCCATCCGCACGAAGCGGAGAGCTTTGGGGGACTGGTCCAGGTGCTGCGCTTCTGCGGTCTAATGGACGATTCGGTGGTGGCGCACCGGCACGCCGTGGCCCTGGACCCCACCATCGTGACCAGCGTCGCCCATACGCATTTCCTGCGCGGGGAATATGAGGCCACGATCGAGACCTACAGCGGACGCAAGGGATATTACCTGGACGCGGCGGCTTGGGCGGCGCTGGGCGATGCGCACCGGGCGATATCGCTGCTGCGGGACCGGCTGGAGGCCCCCCAGTTGTCTCCCCTGATGTCCGGTCTGATGAGGTCGCTGCTCGCTTTGGTGGAAAACCGCAACCGGGACGCGGCCGCGATCATCGACGCAACCGAGGTGGCGCACGAACCCGAAATCATGTTCTACCTGGCCCGCCATCTCGCGCGGGCGGGCGAAGCCGCCGGGGCCATTCGCCTGCTCCGGCGTTCCCGTGCCGAAGGCTTTACGGCCTCACGGCCAGTAGCAGAGGACCCGTGGTTCGCCGCCCTTCACACGCACCCGGAATTCGCCTCCCTGCTGGAGGAGGCGAAGGCCGCTGAAGCCGAGGCCGCACAGGCTCTAGCCGACGCCGGCGGTGTGAAGGTACTGGGCTGGTGAGCGGGCGCCGCACGGCTAGGGCGTCCGCCCTACGAGTTTGACACAAGTGCGCTTTCTTGGTTGCGGTCCCAGTACCTCGGGTGCTTAACCGATCTGGGGATCTTGCAATTTAGGCGCGTCAACCGCTCCCTAACGGTCGCGGCTCGGTTACGGATGCCGCGTGTTTGCAGTCACTTACCGAGCCGCGACCGTAAGGGAGCGGTTGACGGAAACGGATTTCCCCAGATCGGTTAAGCACCCCGGTATCTCGGCGCGCACGTTGGACCGTTAACCCACGCTTAGCGCATTCTCAAGAATGACAAGAGGCGCAGGAGAAGAACATGGACAAACAGCACGCCTATCGGTTGCTCGACCGGCTCGATCCGGGCCAGTTCGAGGCCGTTGTCCGGCTGCTTGAAGTCATGACCGATCCCGCGGCCGCCTCGATCCGCAATGCCCCCATCGACGACGAACCGGTCACCGAAGAGGAGGAGCGCGCCGTCGCTGCTTCCAAAGAATGGTTCCGGAACAACCCAGGCATCCCGTTAGAGGAAGTGGTCGCCGAGTTGGGCTTCACCATGGAATAGATCCGCGGCGATAGAGAACCCGCGTGAAGCGGATCGTCTTTTCCGAACAAGCCAAGACGGATATTCGCGCGCCATCCCGCGGTCATCTCCTGGGCGCGTCAGTGTCCCAAGCGGAAATGTGTAGCCTGTCACCGGTTTTTGTCGGGCTTCTCATCTGTCAGCGGGTTTTTGTCACCGCGCCTTGGGTTTCTTGTCACCAGTTTTTGGGGCCATCGGTGTTTTGGGTTGGCGGGCCCTAGGCCGGTCTGTTACCTACAATAATCCTAAAATCCCCGATTGGTACCTTCTCATCGATCTCGCCGACCGGTTCTATCCCTGCTCCTCTCATGCTTCTTACGAACTCTAAAAGGCCCGGAGGTTGATCTTCTCGGGAGTGCAACTTTATCACTATCCCGGCCACGGGTCCCATAAATACCGCCTGGCTAAAACCGCTACCCGGAAGTTTCCAGCCGGCGTAACGAAAAGCCTCTACTAGATTTGTCGCGAATCTTGCGCTGTCGGGATCACCGAGCACGCACGTGATCAGTTCCGGCGCTTCCCTGTTTGGCGCGTACGCCGCCATGCTCCTTGAGAGAGCAGCCAACTGCTCTCCACTTAACCCCCACCGCTGACCGGTAATCAAATGCTTAAGTTCGTCAAGTCTTCTGTCTATGTCCGACGGTGATTCAGGCACCGTGTTCGGGGCTGTCTCCTTGGCACGGTCCTGCCTTGGAGGAGAAGCCGCAGGCGTCAGCGGCGCCTCTTCTCTTACCTCTTTTGTGTCCTGCTTGCTTAGCCTGAGCACGATGGCGTCAGGTAGTTTGGCTATGTCGCCTTTTGTCGCCAGATTTGCCATTTCCGCAGAGTGGGCTTTCCTATTCTCGGACTGATCCAGCCAGATCAGGCCGCTGAGCAGTGCGCCTCCCATGATGAATATCACCCGATGCCAAAGCGTCGTGCTCTTGACCGGGAAAACCCCGACGGCGATACCGATAATGGTAGGCACTGCCACCGTCGCCCAATCGAGAATTGATAGCCATCCGTATACTCGGCGCAGCAGTAAAAGAGCAAGTGCAGCCCCCATCAGCGCCAGCCACTTCGCGGTGTTCCGCCAACGTTTGCGGGAGTCCTTCCAGATAGGGACTCTTCGCCTCTTACCGAACAGCATGGAGGGATGATATCACCATCGCGCGCTCTCTCTCTCGCCTTCCCTTTCTTCTCTCATCAGATCCTTCGCTCTAACCTAAATGACTGCCCGCGCACGACTACAGCGCTCTCGTCGCAATCGGTCATGCCGCAATTCGGAGTCAAGCCTCTACCACCGCGATGCGCGACCAGGTGGTCGCGCGCGGACGAGGGCATCCGCCCTACAATTTGCGCAGGCGCTCAGGAAGGGGAAGGGAAAGAGCAATCTACGGCGCCTTCAGATATCGGCTGGCGAACTCGATAAACGTCGGCCAGTTCGGACCGGCAGTATGCCCGTCGCTATGTTCGCGGTAAGCCAGGTCGCCGGAGATCAGGGCGGTCTCGATGGGCGGGAACTCGGTGGTGCCCAGATCTTTCTTGCCCAGCAAGCGGTACACCGGGCCCGCGGCCGCGGCGGCCAGGAACATGCCTTTGGCGTCGACCCACGCGTCGCCTCCGGTGGGCGAACCGCTGCTGATGAAGACCGGGCGCGGGGCGCAGAGAGCGATCAATTCGTGCGCGTCCACGGGCAGATCGTTGGCGTGGAGCGGGCCGGCATACTTGAGGAAGTTGCCGGCCATCCAGTGGTATTCGCTGGTCCCGGCCACGTTTTCCACCAACTCGCCGAAATTGCGGCGATTTAGCTTGGCGCCGCCTTCGCCGGAGGATGCCACCAGAGCGATGGCGAAGCGCCGATCGTACGCCATGGTAACCAGAGCGGCTTTGCCGTAGCGCGAGAGGCCTTCGATTCCTATCTGGTGCGCGTCCACGGACTTATCGGTTTCAAAATAATCCAACAGGCGGCTGGCGCCCCAGGCCCAAGCGCGCAATGCGCCCCAATCGTCGAGCTGGCGCGGCTGGCCGCGGTTCGCCAGGCCGATGATGCCCGCGGTCAAGCCCGCGCCGTTATCCGCCTGCACGGTGTTGGGCGCAAGGATCGCATAGCCCCAGCCCTTGGCCAGCACCTGCTGCTGCCAGGTGGGACCGGGCGGCGCACTTCGCGGCGGTCCCGGCGCGCGCCCGCGGCCCGGGAACGTTCCGGGAAGGAAACCGAATTCCAGGATCACCGGCGCCGGGCCCTTGGCCTCGGCGGGAGTGCTCAAGGTCGCCTGAATGTCCACGGTAATGGCCGGGTAAGACGAGTTGTCGACGTGGCCAACCAGCTTCTTGGTGACGACCGGGAACTCACGGTTCTTCTCGGTGACGGTGCCGGTGACTTCCCAGGTGACTTTTGGCGTGTGCACCGGAACGCGGCCATAGACTTCGCGATCGAACTCTTCCACGATCTGCGGGCGGCGCTGATCCCGCCATTGTCTTGCCGACTTCACTTTCTTTCCGTTGTGGAGTAGCAGCGGATCGGGAAGGCTGGGATAAGGATTGGCCCTGGATTCGTCGTAATTGACGGCGTTGGGCGCATCCTTATGATTGGGATCGGCGCCGGCGCGCAGGGAGGGAATGTGCAGGAGGTCCAGCAGGCGTTGATGATCTTCCTGGGCAGTCAACTGGACCGGTAGAGAATCCTGGCCGGCGGCGACTCCGGGAGGAAGCAGCAGCAGCACGGCAGCGATGGATGGGGCGAGCCTCGCGATATTGTTCGACACCGACACTATATGCGCGCTTTTGGCGCTTCGCGTCAAGCCTCTCTGCATTTTTGTGCATCCTCAGGGCCGAGGGATTTGGCAAAAGCGAAATTACGAAACGAACCCAATGGTAGAGCAAATGATTCAGTATCAGCTAGTTGCGAGGGTGGAAACGGGCAAATCGAAATCCGGAGATCCAGCGTGCCATCTGGACTGAGACGACCCGTTAGCGGTATGGTTACCGCGCTATCTCCTCCCCTCCCATGATGGCGCCACGGACGCCATACAGGCACAATTGCGAGCCCAGGCCACTGGGCCCTGGAGTTTACATATTCAAAGCCGGGCGAAGAAGCGCCCGGGAGAACCTGAGCGTCATAGGCCGGCCGACATCAGTTCAGCGCGTTGGCCAGGCGGTGGTTGAGCACGGCTTTGGCGGCTTCGGCAGACTCGCCCAGCCATGACGATTCGGCGTTGGGGAGGAATGCGATAAGTTCCTCCCAAGTCCAAAGCTTATGCGGAGAGAAGGCGGCAAAGCCGAGCGCGTCGGCCAGGCGCCAACTCACCTTGATGAGATTATACAGGCTGATTTCGCCGGGAACTGGCTCGTCATGATGGGTGGCTATGGCGGCGGCGAATTCGTCCGGGAAGTCCCAATCCTGAGCCAGGTAAGCGCCGGCGGCGCAGTGGTCGATCTCGAACAGGTCCCGTTCGGTCTCGAGCAGGTCGAAGCCGAAGTCGTCGGAAACCTCCAACATGCGGGAGTATTCTTCGGGATATGCCGACATCATCCCCAGCGTGCCTAAATTATGAAGCAGGCCGGTGGTATAAGCGGCGTCGCAATCGAACTTCACAGTGCGGGCCGCTTCTTCGGCGACGATGGCGGTGATCAAGCTGTGGACCCAGACTTTGCGCAACGCCGCGATGCGCACCGAGGCACGGACCATGCGGTTTAACACCACCATTGTCGCCATGGTTTTGACCCGGTCGGTGCCGACCATCAGGACGGCGTGACCGAGGCTTTTCACCTCGCGGCTGAGACTAAAGAGCGCGGAGTTGGCAAAGCGTAGCAACTCCGCCGCGAAGGAAGGGTCCATTTTGACCAGATCGCCGAGTTCACGAGCGGTGACGTTTTCTTTATCGACGATTGCCAGCAGACGTTGGGCGACGGTGGGAAAGGGGGGCACGAGGCGGAGCGCCCATGGTGCTTGCGGACGGGCGAGGACGAATTCAGTCATACACACTCCACGTACTATATCGGCGGAATCCACTTCGAGGTTTAGGGAAAATTCGAGCGAAAGTTCGGGGGTACGACGGGCCGAGTGGAAAATCACCGGCCGCGGACCTGGCGGCCCGCCCCACAGGGCGGCTGGGCCGCCTGGCTCTCACGGGCCAGGAGGGCCGTCCCAGTAGGGTTCCGGCGAAAGGCGAGGATCGGCGGAGCCGGTCGAGTGCCGGGTGTATGGCAGACCACGGAAAACGATGGTCCGCCCCACCAGAAAACTCCGCAGGCAGGGAGCAGATGCAGGTGCTGCGGCACAGCGATCCATCGGCCTCCTCGTTCCAGTGACTGCCAGGAGACCCGGCCAGGAGACCTGTCCCGCTTACTTGGGCACGAACTTGAAATCGGAAATGGCGATTTCGTCGTTTCCTTGGATCAGGAATCCGAATTTCCCCTGAGTGAAATCGCGGCCCGGCTCGGAAAAGGTATCGAGCACCTTCCAGTCGTTGCCGGCGCGCACTCTTTGCGTCAGGCGATCGGGCGCTACCTCGACCTGAATGGTAAACGCTTTCTGATTGCCGAGGTTTTCGGGCGTCTTCACGCGCTCGTAGCGCTTACCTTTTTCGATCACACCGGCCCAGAAATTCTTCCGATCCATCTCGAAGAGCAAGTAGTTTTTAGGGTCGAGATACTGGACGCACCAGCGGATCTGGCCGGCGCGGAAGGCGCCGCCTTTGAGCCGTTCCACGGTGAAAGTGAAGATGCCCTTGGGCGGCAGCTTATACGGCACGAATCCGCCGCCGGTGTGGACCCAATCGTCGCCTTCCTTCTTCCAACTCTGCGGCTCCGCGAAATCCGCCATTCCCCTCACTGCAATGGGCGGAGGCGTGGGCCGCGGAGCGAGGGTGAACGTCACGTCGTGACTCTCGCCGGCGGCCAGTGGAACCCGGATGGACACGTCGGCGAATCCCGGCGCGGCGGCCGCAAATAAGTAGCTGCCGGGCGGCAGCTCGATCTGGTTGCCGCGCGCTTCGTGCGCCTCGGTTTCGTCGCCGCGGCGGTAGGTGACGGTCGCGGAGGCAGGGGTCCGGATGAAGTGGACGACGCCAGTGGCGGCGGCCAGGGCTACGTCGGCGCCGGCCAGCACCACCGCTTGGCCGGCACGGAAGGACCGCTGCAGTCGTTTGGGCGCGTACTGTTCGCGGCGGAGCTCGATGGCGTGGTCGCCGGGTTGAACCTCGCCGATGGTGACCGATCCGTCCGGCGCGGCCGCGCCCCGGTTTCTCTGGTCGATGAAAACTTCGGTGCCGGGCATGGCGCCCTGGATTGCGAGCGAGCCGAACTTGGGCAGCGGTTTCAGGTCGAACTGGAGGCGCACTTCCGCGCCTTTTTTCACCTCGACGGTTTGCGGGGGCGCATCCTCGAAGCCGGTTTTGGCCACCCGCACGGTGACCTTTCCTAGAGCCTGGACGCGCAACTGGCCGCGCTCGGTGCGGCGGCGGTATTCCTTGTCGTTGAGGTAGACGCGGACCTCGTCCTGGCCGGTCGAGACGATCACGGTTCCGGCATCGACGTCCGTTTTCAGGAAGGCGGTCAGCATGGGAGCGGCGCCGAAGGCTTCGCTCATGTTGCGCTGGTCGCGGCCCTCGCCCAGTACGATCTCATTGATGCCCGGCTGAAAAGCGGTGAGGTCCGTGCCGGCCGGACTGGCGTCGCTTTGTGGCTGGCCGTTGACGGCCAGCTTCCAGGGGCCCGCGTTGGTCACCAGGCGCGCCTGCTTTCCCCGGCTGGCCACCACCACCGCGAGCATGTTGCGTGCGCTTATGGGGCCGGAGACGACGGGCAGGCGCGCATCGGCGATCTCAAACGAGAACGAGGCGCTCTCATTCGGGCCGGTGACCGTGACGGTGTGAGTGCCGGACGCCACCTTATCGAGAACAAACTGGCCTTCTTCGAGATCGACGGGCAGCCGATCGTCCAGCACGACTTTGCCCTGCGCGAGATCGGTCAGCAGGCGAACCGAGGGCACCTGCGGCTGGAGCGTCAAGCTGAGCTCCGCGGGCCGATGGCCGGAGACGGTGACCGCGCCGATGGCGGTCTCGAAGCCGTCCAGAGAGGCGGAGACCTGGTAGGTGCCCGGCGCGAGCGCGAGCTTGCAGTTGGATGTGCAGGCCACCGGGTTATTGCCGCCGGCGACCTTGACGGACGCGCCTGTAGGGATGGTCGAGATGGCGACCTCGACGACATTAGCCGATGGGCTCGCGGGGCGCGTGCCGATCTTGCGTCCCCACCAAAAGCCGAGCACCAGCAGAACCAGCAGACCGGCTATCGATACGATCGCCGCCGCGGGGTTGCGGCGGAATACGGGGCGCGGCGGCGGAGGGGGAGCCGGAGGGCGCGCAGGCGGCTGGGGCGGATACACGGGGGACACGGCGAACGCGGGCGGGGCCTCGCCGGGCGGCGCGGCGTCGAACAAAGGGAACGGTAGCGGCACAGGCGGCGCGGTTTGCGGTGCTACGGGCAAGACGGGCGGCTCGGGTGGCGCCCCCGGCGGAGGCGCCGCATCCGGCCAATCGGTTGGCAAGGGCGGAGGCGGCATAACCGGCATCGCGGACGGAGGCGGGGGCGGGGCGGTTTCCTGCATTTTCAGCAGCCTGCCGCGCGTCATGAGGTGCTGCTTGACATCGTTTCCGGTGAATTGGACGTCGAAATCGCCGGGGTACGCCTGCATGATTTCGTTGAGGCGGAAGTAGAGCGGTTTCAGCGCGGCAAGATCCGTGGCCGCCTGGATCTGTCGATCGAGTTTAAGAAGTTCCTCGTGAGGATTGAGGTTTTCCACGCCCACGCTGCCTATCGTACACCCTTCGGAATCGAGGGGCGGCCCGGGAGAACCGTGATTGGCGGGCTGGAACGGGTGACACGGGGGCAGTAGGAAGGTGGGACAGACGATCGGTTTCTGTCGTCTGTCAAGCGGCCATGTGTTACCGAAAGCATGGCAGCCCACCAAAAACCATGGCCTGCCTTAGGGAACGGTTTAAAGGAGACGGGGACAGAGGCTGACCCGCTCCTTCCCCATGGCGCCTGCCTGGGTGGCTGTGGGGCAGCCAATATTGCCTGCAGCCGCCTTTCAGCGGCCCGCTCCCAGCCGCCGCGACGACTTCTTCGTGGAGCGGACTCTCAGTCTGCCACGCCGGGACTCGTCCCGGCACTGGTCTCGCACGGCCTGTGGCGCTCCCCGCGAACGCGAAGACAGCCCGCGCCTTTGGCTGCTGCTCCGCTGCTCAGTGGGGCAGGTGCCACGCTGCCGCCGATTGCCAATCGGCGCTCCGCGGCGCGCCAATAAACTGCCGAAAGCGGGTAACCAACCCAGGGCGCCTGGAATAGCAACCGTTGCGCCAATCGATTTTGAAGAGGCTATCGGGCGGTTTACTCCGGTGCAACGGCCACTGTCCGTCGTTTCTCCGTTTCTCCGCCGTGCTCTTCCATGGGGCAGGTCGCACGCCCGTTCCCGACTCTTCTGGGAGGGGACCGATCCCCAGAGCGCCGTTTGCAGGGCCACTCCCAGCGTGCCGACTTGGCGCCCGGATGGATTCCAGGAATCTAGCGCGCCTATCGGGGCCTATCGCTCTTGCAGCAGTTCCCCGAGTTCGCCGGTGGTCAACTGGCAATCTCGGAGGACTTTGTGAAGCAGTCCTGGACCGATGGTCTCACCCGAGTGCGCGGGCACAACAGTGCTTCGGCCGTCTGCGTGGCGCAGAAAGTGATGGCTGCCTTTGACGCGAAGAACCAAGAAGCCGCCTTTACCGAGGGCGGCAATGAGGTCGGGGCCTGTGATGCCGGGAGCCCGGCTCATGCCGCGATCGTAACGCGCTGGATGCCAACGAATTCCAGATCATGTTCCGGCGCGCCCTCGACTTCCAGACACAGTTTTATGGCTTCGCGAATGCGCTCCGTCACCTCGTCGAGGGACCGCGCTTGCGTATGGCAAGCAGGGATTTGTGGAACGGAAGCGACGTAATAGCCTTCCGCATCGCGCTCAATGACGACATCGAACTGGCGTGGCACCGTATGTATCCTCGATTTCCATTGTAGACGCTCGTGAAGCCGTTGCGGGCGCTCGGACGCCCAAGCGCCGGCAGCGAAATCCGGAAATGCTCCGTCTGTCCCACGTTCCTAACTCACTCCTTAGCCGGTTGGCCTCACCAGCAAGGTCAGCGATCTGCGCCTGCAATGCCCCGATCTTTCCAATCTGAGTGGTTACATTGGCTTCTGGAATGATGTCCGTCCAGTTTTCGATGGCATTGATTGTCTCTTCATGGAGAGTATTGCACTTTTCCACGATCTCTTCTAAATAGGTTTCCACCAGGCTTTGCGGACAATCGGATGTAGAAATATTCTCCAAGTACGCGTTCACCCGCCGCTCCAACGCCACGACGGTGCCGAGTAATAGTTTTAGGTTACGAATCGCTGACCGCGCTCGAGCCTCAAGTAGTTCCGTCTCAATCCTCTCTTGCCATTTCTTGGTTATGATCGCGCTAAACAGTCCCGCGCATACCGATCCTGCGCTGGAGAGAATTGCAGTTAGCATCGAATTCTTCTGCGCAGCAGCCATAGCCACAAACGCCACCGTTGAAACCAGTAAGATAATGGTCCAAGGATCTAGAAGCGCAACAAAAAACTCCCGCCACCGCGAAACCAGTTCGCGACGCAATTCGTTGTGTTTTTCGCTATCCTCCATAACAAGCCTCTAGACTGTGAGCTATCTCGTGATTTCTACAGCCCGCAGACATCATCCAGCAGAAGGACATTCTCACGGCCTATGATCTCGCGGTAGCCGGAATTGACAGATTTGCTGCCCGCCCAGATCTGAATGTTAACACCCTCGTTTTTTAAGGCGCGGGCAAGGTGCGCATAATCGCCGTCGCCGGAAACGATAATCACCTGCTCAAGCCGCTCGCCCTCCTTCGTCGCCTGCTGTTGCGCCCTGTGCACCTCTGTCACCAACTTGAAATCTACCGCATTTTCCATCTTGATCTCCTCGGGCTGCTTCAATTGAAAGTCGTGATGATGATAGGCGGTCTGTAGTCGGCTTTCGTTAGTTCGATCCCAAAAGGCCACGGCCACTCGACAGGTCGGGTTACCCACGCGTCTTGTAGCCTCGTCCACCATATGTTTCAGAATGCTCGAAAGCCAAGCTACTTTCTCCTGACCGAAAGGCACTTGTAATCCGTGGGCCTTTGCCACGTTTTCAAGAGCCTTGATCAAGTTCTCATGATCAATGAAGATTCCGACTTGGGACAGAGCCTCCTTCTTGCTCGACTGTGAGCGCTCGATACGTAGTCGCCCATCAAAGGTCCTGGTTTTCAGCCATTGCCTGAGGGCAGCACCGCGAATTCTCAGTACGTCGGCCTTGTCGGAATCGAGGACCTCGCAAGCCCGGAGGTTTTCAAACGCACGCTTGAATTCGCCCTGCTCGCGGAAATTAATGTTTTCAAAGAAGTGGTCACGAGGAACGGATTCCGTATCCGGATATTCTCGAAACAGGCGTTCAATGAAGCGTTCTTCAGACGAGCCAAGCTGGCTGGGCCACCAATACTCAAAGTGGGAGGCAATGGGCAGGATTTGTTCGCGCGTCACAATCGCGACATCGCCCGGAGTGGCAATCGCGCGCCGCTCAATGTTCATAAGGTCCACGAGAAATGCGCCGTAGATCTGCACGAACCAAGGATAGCCACCGCTTTGGTCGAATACGCTGTCAATTGTCTCCGGCGGAAGCGTGATCCAGTCGGCCATCCCGGCACGCAGAACCTGTCCTACACTCTCTTTCTTGAGGAAGGAGACACGCAGTGGAGTCAATGAACCCAAAATTCGATGTGCTAGCACATCCGAAAGACTATCGAACCTCATCGACCCCGTAAAGATTGCATTAAGGTCGCCGCTATCTAGCAAGCCTCGCAGTTGGTCCAGAACGAGCGTCTCACGATCCTGCCCGGCACCGCTTCGAGCCACTGCGACGAGCAGATCCGGAAACTCGTCAAACATGAACAATGGTACGCGACCTGGGACAGCCGTTTTCACGGAATCTAGGTAGGACCGGAAGGTTCGCCCAGGATCAGATTGGAAGGTGGCGGAATCCGGCACGGCGGGAAGAGAAGCAGCCGGCAAACTATCATTCAACTTGAAGCAAAAGTCTTGAAGGATCTTCCAGGACTCCAGAGGGCCGCGTTGGCCCAGTGCGGTGTCTTCGAAGTTGAAGTATACGGGGATGATTTTGGCCGGCAGGAAAGAGGGCAACATCTTGAGGATGGAAGTCTTTCCGACGCGACGTATACCGTCGAGGAAATAGCGTTCACTCTGGGCACCTTCTTCCAGACTGCCACTGATTTTCTTTATATCATCATCGCGGCCCTGAAATAGTTCGCTCGTTTTGGAGTCCAGAGCCTTGCCGATGAGAAATCTCTTTGGAATCTGATCCTTGCCAATGGCGTCGGAGAAACTCCGAACTACCTTAATGACTTGCTTCTTTATTCCGAGATCGATGTCTTCAAAACCCTCCGCCGAAGCCTTGAGGGAGATGCTGAAGCCCGCTTCTGTGACACCGCCGCCAGCGGCGCTTAAGTGGTTGCGCTGAACCTGAAAGTTGAAGAACTGGCTATGCTGCGCCTCGAGCTTCGCAATGCTGCATTCACGACTTCCGATCACGGACACTGGGGAAGTCTCTACCAGAAGGTTCGCTAGTATATCGGTGACAGGCCGATCAGACGAGTTCTTTATGCGCAGCATGATCGTGGAGCGTTCTGCATCCAAGCTGATGAAAGGGTTATCTATGCTCGCTTGCAACGTCGGGATAATGCTGGCTTGCTTGGAAAGATCGCCCAGGACCTGCTCAACAGCTTGATGATAGGGAGTGAGCATATCCGCGAGGCGCTGCGGCATAGCACCGGTGAACAGCTTGTCAAACCGCTTGGCGATGCCGTTCGCGCTGTCGTACAAGAATCGCCGGCTGTCTCGAACCTCAGAGGGAGTATTGGAAAACGCGGCGACAGTTTGTGAGAACTGCTGGATCAAATCCACGACCACGGGGCTCTCTTGAGGATTCATTTGGGTCAGAATCTTCATTAACTCCTCGATGGCTTGGTTTTCTTGGATGTACTTCTGAACCGTGCGAATTCCCGAAATTCGCGCTGTGGCCCAAAGCAATCTCTCATCGGACGGTAACCTTTCACCGGATACAGTTGGCGGTGCTGGGGGAGGAGGAGCGGGAGGAGGAGCGGGAGGCTTTTTGGGGGATGACGCAAACGTCTTGTTGGAATCGAGGAGTTCTTTGCTTGCTGGAGGCCGAAATTCGTTGGCAATCTTATAGGCTCGTTGCCCTAAATCCACGCGCGAGCGGCGTCGGCAAAAATCAAACATCTCGCGGCATGCCCGATCAACGTAATCCTGGGTCTTGTCCATTCTTGGACGCCTGAGGGACTCCGCGCCATTCACGGCAGGTGCAATGAACTCGCTTGTGCGCGGGTCCTTTTGCTGCATGGCACGCTCGTAGAAGCTCTTGGCAGCGTTTAGCCTCTTAATTCGGCTGTCCAGGGATTCCGGTAGACCTCCTGACCTCTCGATCAGCTTGTCGACGATACCGAGAAACTCGGAGACGACATCTTTCTCATCCCGAAAGGGTTGTTGCCACATGAGGTGCAATGGCCTGGCGGAAGACCGGCCACCTCCACCTGGCTGCGCTCCGTCTGTCCGAGGTGGTTCGGGCTCAGGAGCGGCACCGTCATTGGCTTGCTGCTGCGAGGCAAGCTCGGCCTCAAGCTGATCGAGGCGTTTGCGGACGGCAGCCGCTGACGGCTGAACGGCGAGCGCCTTCTTCAAATGATTCGTCAGAAGAATCTGTGGGTGAGTTCCGGCTCGGGCAGTTTGCCAAGTGAATGATAGAGCGCCAGTTCGGTGACTCGGAAGGTTCGGAACCCATAGGATTTTCTCATAGTGACTT
>Ga0187848_10000201_pt1 | contig 55431 bp, 38 predicted proteins | sample June2016WEW_4_40_FD_132424 | JGI IMG/M metagenome (GOLD analysis project Ga0187848, IMG submission 132424) | Peatland microbial communities from SPRUCE experiment site at the Marcell Experimental Forest, Minnesota, USA - June2016WEW_4_40 | ecosystem: Environmental > Terrestrial > Soil >... | reverse complement strand
CGAACACGTTCATGATGCACCGCCGCCGCGCGAATTGCCTGCACAAGATCAAGACGTCGCTGCCGCCCACGATGGCGACGCAGGGCACTCCGATGTGCCGCGCGAGGCGGACCGCGACATAGCCGTCCGGATGGGCCCAGTAACCGAGGACGACGTCCGGCTGAAAGCGGTCGGCCAGCGGCAGGAGCATTCCGCGGATCGAGTACCACAGGAACCACCCGTAACAGGGCCGCAGCACCCTGGGCGTGTAGTAATACCGCGGATAGTACACCGGAATTCCTTCCCAGACCGCGTGGCGGCCGGCATCGAAGCGGCGGCCCCGGCGTCGCCCCCTCCACTCGTCGACCCACGATACGGGCGACACCACCTCGACCTCGTGGCCCAATCGTCGCAGGGCGCGGGTCATCTCCAGATTGAAGGTGCCCCGCGTCGGTTGCGTGGGGTTGGGAAAGACGTTGGTGATCAGCAGCAACCGCATTTCTTCTCGCTATTGTAGTCGGCACCGGGCACCGTGCTTGCATGGTCGGTGTGCCGGATTTCCGCACACCGACCACGCTACGCGCGGTGCCCGGTGCGGCCTACATTGGTTCGTTATTGTATCCGGCACACTCCGTGTGCCGTTGGCAGGCGGCACACGGAGTGTGCCGGATACACTTATTCCGCCCCAGTTCTCAACCCGTCCTCGTACAGCTTTTCGTAGGCGCGGACCATGGCCCGCACGTCGAACATGGTTTCGACGCGGCGTCGCCCGGCCGCGCCCATCCGGCGGGACAACTCGGGGTCGGCCGCCAGCCGGATGATCGCCTCCGCCAAGCTCGCCGGCTCCTGGGGCGGAACGAGGAACCCGGTTTCGCCGTCCTCGACCACCTCGACGTTGCCCCCGACGCCCGTGGCCACCACCGGCAGGCCCGCCGCCATGGCCTCCAGGAGAGATAAGGAAATACCCTCGCTCAGCGACGGCAGCACGAACATCGAGGCCTGCTGCAACTCTCCGGACACGTTTTGGGTTTCCCCCGTGAATTCGACGTGTTGGCGTAGCCGAAGCTGATCGGTCAGCGCCTCCAGCGACGGCCTGGCCGGCCCATCGCCCACGATCCGCAGCTTGAATGCGGGCACCTCTTGAAGTACCAGCGGCAGCGCACGAATCAGCGTCTCGATGTTCTTCACCGCGGCGAGGCGAGCGACCACGATGGCCGGCCCCCCCGGGCAAGGCCCGGAAAAAGCGAACTTCGCCACGTCGATCCCGTTCCAGATGGTCGTCACCCGCTCGGCGGAGATTCCGGCCCGGACCGAGAGGTCGGCGCTGTCCTTGGACACGCAGACCAGCCGATGGGCAAGCCGTGCGGTAATTGCGAACGTCCGGCCCCGGCGGACGGCCGGCGTGGAGCCTTGCCCATGCCGCGTGTTGAGCACCAAGGGAACTCGCGCCAGTCTTGCCGCGGGGACGGCGTATATGCAGCCCGGTTCATTGTGCGTGTGCACCACGTCAACCCGCAGGCGGCGAAACAACCGCGCGAGCCCGAGCACCAGCCCCGGCCGCAATCCCGGCCGCTTGCCCATTGCCTGGACCGGCCAACCCAGGGCCTCGACTTCGTCGGCCAGTTTCCCGCGGCCCTCCAGGCAGATGAAATGGAGATGGAACCGCCGCCGATCGGCGTGGCGGGCGAACTCCACGAGCAGCTTTTCCATGCCGCCCATCTCCAGGCCGAGGCTGACGTGGGCGATGCGGCAGGGCGAGCCATTTGCGATTCGAGGCTTCATGCTTCGTTCAGAGCGTTTCTTGAAACCCTCCCCTCTCCCTCTGGGAGAGGGGTCGGGGGTGAGGGCATTGGCGGAGCGCGACCGGGGGAAAGCCGCCGCCCCCCGACCAAATCGCCCTCACTCTAACCCTCTCCCGGAGGGAGAGGGGGCCTCTCGCTCGCAATTTCGGGACACGCTCTCAGGTCGCCGCAGCGCGGCAAGGGTCACGCTCTTCGCGGCAATCCACCAGGCTTGCGGCGAGAACGGTTGCCGGCCGAGACGGCCCAACGCCGGGCTGATGGCCGCAGCCGGATTCCCGCGGCCCAAGTGGCAGGCCGCCCAGGAGCCGTAGACCTTCGCCTGCCAGCGGCGCACGCCCCCCTTGCCTAGCAGTTGAGCGTTCTTGCGGACCACCCGCAGCATGTTTCCATAATCCCGGTCCGCATTCGTGCGCGACAGCGAGCCCTCCTCCAAAACAGCGGTGGCCAGGGGCTCGGAAATGAGGTAACACGGGTGCCGGGAGGTCAGTCTAACCCACAGGTCGCGATCCTCGGCCGGTTCCAGGCCCGAGACGAAGCGCTCCGGGCCGAGCGCCTGGCGGCGGACGATTACCGTCCCGGTCCACACCATGGTTGCCAACCGGAAGGCCGTTTCCCCCTTGGCAATCAGCACCCGATCGTACCATCGCGGGTCGGTTGCGGGCCGGGGCATCCGCGGCCGGCCCGGCATTTCCTCGAAAAAACACCCGGCCACTAGCGCGAGCTCGGCGTGCTGCCGAAAGACGGCCAATTGCCGCTCCAGCTTGGCCGGCTCCCAGTAGTCGTCGGCGTCGAGGAAGGCGATGTACTCACCGGACGCCCGCTCGATGCCGGCGTTGCGAGCGGTGGCGGCCCCGCCGTTGGGTTTTCGGATCAGCACCACCCGATCGTCATATCCCGCCACCACGGCCGCCTGATCGTCCGGGCTGCCGTCATCGACCACGATGATCTCGTTCGCAGGCATCGTCTGCGCCAGCACGCTGTCGATCGCGCGGCGGATCGTTCGCTCCGCCCGGTAGGCGGGAATAATCACGCTAACCGTCATGCTGCATCACGAACTCGTAGTAAGCCAAAATCTGGTCCACCACTCGATCGCGGCCAAAATGCTCGATGCAATGGCTGCGGGCCGATTCGCCCAGTGCCCGCCGCCGGGCCGGATCGCCGAGCAAGCTCCCCATGGCGGCGGCCAGGGCGCCGCCGGCGGTCATGTCGATGGCCACGCCACCCGGCCCGATCATCCACTCCATCACCGGATGCTTGTGTACCAGGCAAGGCAGGCCGCTGGCAGCGGCTTCCAGCAGGGCGATGGGCATCATCTCTTTGAGGCTGCAAAGGACGAAAAGGTCGGCCGCCCGATATAATTCCGGCATCCGCTCTCGCGGAAATCGCACCAGGAACCGCACCCGGTCGCCAAGCAACTGCTTCCCTTCGGCCACCAGCTCGTCGGTATCCTTCTCCCAACCCCCCGCCACGACAAGCCACACGGGCAAACACCTCCCCTCTCCCTCCGGGAGAGGGATTCCCGTTCTCGTCCCCTCTCCCACCGGGAGAGGGTTAGGGTGAGGGCGCAGCGCCGCAAACTCCCGCAGCAAGTAATCGATCCGCTTATGCTGCCGCTTGATGGCGGCTGCCACCAGCACCACCGGGGCATCGGACGGGATTCCCAGTTCCTTTCGCAGCCCCTCCCCGCTCCCCGCTCCGTGCTCCCTGCTCCCTGCCCCCCGCCCCCTGCTCCCTGCCCACCGCTCCCTGCTCCCTGCTGCCCCCTCCCCGCTCCCCGCTCCCCGCTCCCCGGGGCCCGGCCGAAACCGGTCGCTGTCGATGAAGTTCGGTATGGCCGTCCAGGTCGGCCGCCAGACACCGGCCGCACGGGCCTCGTCGAGGTGCCAGGGCGCCAGATGCTGCAAGTAGGTGATCCGGCGTTGGAAGTCCAATGGCTCCTCGGTCCCGTGGGCGAGGATGGTGCGGGCGCCGACCAGGCCCAGCCGATGGGCGCGCTCAACGAGGACCGCGACCTGCGGGTCTTGCACGTGCAAGATGTCGATCCGCTCCCGCCGCAAGTGCCTGATCAGGCTCCAGGCGAAGGTGGTCTGCTCGATTCCATAACCGCTCGCAAGTCCAAGCCGCCAGAAAAACCGCCGCGGCAAGCGGCGCAGCAGGCGCTCGGTACGGGCGGAATCGCGTTGCCAGCAGGGCAACACCCGCTCGTACACCGCCTCCGCCTCCCCGCCGCCCTTGCACAGCGTCACCTCCAGTCCCCGGCCCGCCAGGGCCGCGCCCAGATCCGCCGCCCACGCCTCAATTCCCCGGGCAACGTGGCCCAAGCCACTGGCGGCGATGCAGATCTTCAACGGCAACCACCACTTCGGCCTACGCCGTGAATACTGCGTGGCCGATCGCCCCCACAGGGGCGTGAGTTGTGCAGCATTTGGCGGTAGATATCGATCGTCTTCCGGACCATTTCGTCTTCGCGAAAATGTTGCAACACGCGCTGGTGTCCCGCCTGCCCCATGCGACTCCGCAATTCGGCAGACGAGAGCAGCGGACGCAGCGCGGCGGCCAGTGCCGCAGCGTCGCGCGGAGGCACGAGAAACCCGGTCTCCTCGGGGACAAGCACCTCCGGCACGCCCCCCACCCGCGTCCCAACGGCCGGCAATTCGTGCGCCATTGCCTCCAGCAGCGCAAATCCAAGAGCCTCGGACAGCGACGGGAGGACAAACACATCGGCGGCATCGAACACCGGATCGACATCGGCGCACTGGCCGAGAAAAACCACCCGATCAGCCAGACCAAGGGCTGCGGCCCGCGACTCCAACTTCTCTCGAAGCGGCCCGCTTCCGGCGAGGACGACGTTGGCTTTCGGAAACTCCTGGCGCAGCAGAGCGAGCGCCTCGATCAGGTAGGCGAATCCCTTGGCGGCGTTGAGCCGCCCGACCCCGGCCACGGCCTGGCCGTCCTCTGGCAGCCCCAGCCGCCGGCGGGCCTCGCCGGCGGAGGTCTTCCGGCAGAAGCGCTCCGGATCGATGCCGTTGTGGATTGTCACCACGCGGTGCTCGGGAATGCCGGTCCGGGCAATCCAGTCGCGCCTGGTTGCCTCGCTCACGGCGATAGCGCGATGCAGGCAGCGGTTGCTGATCCACTCCAGCGCGCGGTACGTGAAGCCACTCCGCGCGCCTTCAAGGTCGCACGTCGAGTCGACGTGGAACGTCCCCAAGACGCTTGGAATCCTGGCCAGCCGCGCAGCCACCGGCATTTCCTCGCAGCCGGTGTTCTGGGTATGAAACAGGTCGACGGGCTCGGCTTCGCGAATTCGCCTTGCCGCCCGCCTGGCCTCGCGGGCAAATCCCATCCACGCTTTGGCTAACGGTGGGACGGCACGCTTGCAGGCGCGGATGAGCCTGTGCCCTGCGGGGGCGCCGTCTGCCCCATCTAGGGCGGGCGATCCGACGCCTCCCTTCTCCGGTTGCTTCTGAGCATCCGCCGGGCCCGTGCCCGGCGCGGGATCCAAAAGCAAGACCTCGAACTCGGACGGGTCGAGGGCTCGTGCTATCGCCGCAACGTAGCGCGCCGGCCCGCTGTTCCCGGGGGGCGTATCGAAGACTACCCTAGCGCGGTCCGTTGGGATTGCTCCAAAGACGGGAGGGCCTGTCGCCCCTCGGCTCGCGCCCTTCCGCCACCCTTGCACAGCGTCGCGTCCAGCCCCCGGCCGCCAGGGCCGCCCCCAGATCGGCCGCCCACGCTTCAATTCCGCGGGCAACGTGGCCCAAACCGCTGGCGGCGATGCAGATTCTCATCGCGGCGCGGCCTGAAACCCTGGGATTTCCGCGTGCATCCGTCGGCAGGCTATTCCCGTTTGGCGCTCAGTGGTCCGAGACATTCGTTCCCCTGATGTCGCTCAGCGTTTTGAGGACCCGCCCCAGCTCGCCAACACCGCCAGAAGGGCATCCACCATGGTGCGCCTGCTGAACCTCTCTCTGACGACCCTCGCCAGATCGGCTCCTATTCCTTCACGCATTCGGGCGGCCGGGGCCAAGGCATCGGCGCAGGCATCCGGCGCGTCACCGTCAACCAGGAATTTCTGCACCGGCCCGGAAAGCAGCTCGGGAGCGACACCGACTCGTGTTGTGATAACCGGCGTGCCCACGGCCGCTGCTTCGACCAGCGGCAATCCAAACGATTCGTATCGCGCCAAGTGCAGCAGGGCCGTCGCACGCTGATATTCCATCAACAGCTCATCCCGGCTTATCCCGCACCGCCAGGTAACCTCAACGCCCGCCGGGACAGAAACGCCCAGGCCGAAGCCATTCCGGGCTTCCGGTTCGGCACGAGAGATGATGACAGCCTGGCACGGCCCGTGCCGCCGCGCGTAGCTCTCAAGGACGGGCCTTATGCGGTCGAAGCCTTTACGCCGGTCGGGGGTTCCGACGACGACGAAGCGCGCGGCGCCCGGGGGTGGGCCGACCGTTTCCCTGTGACCGTTTGCCGGCAGGTCGATTCCATGGGGGACAACCTGCATGTCTCCGCGGGGCGCGAATCGCGCGCGGAGTTCGCCGGCGTGCAGGGCGGAGTGGGTAAGAATGCGCGGCGCGATGGCGATTGACCGCCGCTCGCGGGCCAGATTACGTCTTACCGTGGCGGTCACGGGCACCTGCTTGTGCTCGACCATTTGTGCCAGCGTGGTATGGACGCGGAGAATTGTCTTTTCAGGGAGGCGGCGTTGCACACCGATATCGATCCCCTCGTCGCTCTCGATTTCGATCCAATCAAATCGGTGCCCCGAATCTAGCTTCTTTGCCACCTTACCCCTGCAATAGACGTTACGCGACTCCGGCCAAAACCTCTCAATCACGCGCCAATAACCGCGCGGCTGCAGATGGACCACCACGCCATCAACGGTTTGTTCCCGGCGCCCTTCGGCCTTGCCCCATACCAACACGTGGCAGCTATGCCCGGCGGTGGTTAGTCCCTGGGTGATCTCGCGCAAATACGTGCCAATGCCAGAGCCCGCCGAGGGGCCTTCCACTCCCGGGTAGCCAGGGCCTAAGAAGAGAAAGTTCACTTGACGCCAGCTCGTGCGAAAGGGATTGGGTCGCGACGCCGCAGGTGGTTGATCAAATGCGGCCGCTTCCCGGATAACGCCACGGTTTCATATTTGAGCCTTTTCGGCGCATGGGCAGGGTGCCTTACCGCGTCCGCCGGACGGTGCCGGGCGGGCCAGCAGTGCCACTCGCCGGACGCGGACGTGCTCCAACATAGACCGGTATACCTCCACGGTCTTGCGGACCATGTCAGCCTCTTGAAAGCAGCGGATCACGCGCTGCCGGCCCGCGTTTCCCATGCGCTGCCGCAGTTCTGCGGATGAGAGTAACGGACGCAGCGCGGCGGCGACCGCGCCGCTGTTGCCTGGCGGAACCAAAAAGCCGGTCTCGCCGGGGACGATGATTTCAGGAACCCCACCGACGCGCGTTGCCACAACGGGCAATTCGTGCGACATCGCCTCAAGCACGACGTAGGGGGCGGCCTCGCTCATGGAGGAGGAGAGGAGAAACACGTCCGCAGCGTCGTACACGGCGCCGATGTCCGTGCGGTGACCCAGGAGGCTCACGCGGTCCGCCAAGCCCAGCGAACGCATCTGGCTTTCGAGTTGTCCTCGCAAAGGCCCGTCGCCCGCGATTACGACCGTCGCAAGTGGAAACTCACCCCGGAGGGCCGCGAGCGCATCGAGAGTCCCTGAAAAGCCTTTCATCGCGGCAAGCCGTCCGGCGCCCGCGATGATCGGCCCATCAGGCGGCAGACCGAGTTGCCGGCGAGCGTCCTGCCGCGACACCTTCCTCGCGCAAGTCTCAGGGTCGATCCCGTTATAGATCGTTGCCACGCGATCTCGGGAAAGTCCGGTCCGCTTCGCCCAGTCTTGCCTGGTCGCCTCGCTGACTGCGATCGCCGCGTGCAAGCAATGGGCAGTTGGCCTCTCCATCAGGCGCTCGTGCCATGGCACGCGGGGCGCCTCCGTATGGAACGTGCCCATCACGCAGGGAACGCCCGCAAGCCGCGCGCCGACCGCCACTGGCTCGCAACTGACGATGGGGACATAAAGCAGGTCGACGGGATTGCGGCGGAACAGGGCACGCCATCTGCAGCCGTCGCGAAGAAACCCGCCCCAGTCCTTCAGGCATTGCGGCGCAAAGTGCCGCCAGGCGCTCCGCATGAGCCTACCGCTGTGTCCACCGCCGACCCCGGGAATGGGCGCGGGCGCGCCGGAGGCCTGCTGGCCGCAGACAATGACATGGCTGGCCGCCCCGATGTCGCGGTATGGCCCGCGCGCATGCTCAAAGAGGACTACCTCGAACTCCCGGCGATCGAGTTCGTTAAGGATGGAAATCAGATAGCGCGATAGCCCGCTTGGGCCTTCGGAGATGTCGGCCGCGCCGAAACGCAGTCGCCCAAGCGAATCAGGCTGCATATGAGAACTTGTCCTTGAGTCTGAGGATGGGCTTCTCGATCCAGCGCCAGGAGGCCGCGGCCGCCGTCAGTGCCGTCGCCACCTTGAGCAGGTCCAACCACCACGGATCGCCACAGTGCATGCCAAATTTGAAGACGGCATCCAGGTTCTCGTAAATGATCCAGTGATAGAGGTACAAGCCGTAGCTTATCTGCCCGAGGGCCGCCAAGGGCGCCAGACGCAGGAACCACAGCGACCGGTGGCCGGCCCCGGAAACCACAAGGCCAACCAGGGCACAATAAGACAAGCTCATCGCCAAGAGACCGCCACTCTCGAAAATTAGCGCACTGTGCCCCTCGCAGAGCTTGGCTGCGTGTCGAAAGAGAAAAACACAGGGCAATGAGAGCGCGAGCATCAGCGCGAGGCGCCGTCGTGCCTTGCTGTGGTTGAGCCATTCGGAGGCGCCTGCCAGTATGCCACCCAAGGCCAGGCCTTCACAGTGCCCCAGAAGCACACCGCCGGACAGGCCGATTGACCGCAACACGAGCGGCAGGATGAGAAGGGCGCTACCCAGCAACCAGAATCGTTTTCTCCCCAGGGTCGTTACCGCCAGGGGCCAGAACGGGTAAAACTGTTCTTCGATGGCCAATGTCCAGCTATGCCCGAAGTTCGAGAGCAGCGGGGGAGGCGTAGCGCCCCAATAGTGTTGAATTCCTTGCACGTAAAACAGGCAAAACGGCATTCCTCGCATGCTGTCCGGATGTTTGTGCAGGGAGTTGATCGCTACTACGATGGCGAGCGCCAGGTAATAGATCGGAAAGATCCGCAAGGCCCGTCTGGCGTAGAATGCGCGAAGGAACCCGTGCATGCCTTGGTTGCGGAGGATAATTCCGGTGATCAGGTATCCGGACAACACGAAGAAGAGATCGACCCCGGTGGCGCCGAACCAGAATCCCAGGGGCAGATGGAAGAGCAGGACGCCAGCGGCCGCAAGCCCGCGCAGCGCGTCGAGCTCCACGACCCTCCCGACCGCGGCCTCCCGCTTTCTGGGCGTAGCGACGGCAGAAGCCCGCCGCCCCGCGTCTAGCGCAATCGGAAACGTCGCCGCTTCCAGGGTTTCGGCCTCCTCGAGCGCCCGAGTCATGGCCGCCGAAATCCCGGGGCCTGGGGCAGAGCCGCAGCAATCACCCCATCCCACACCCGCACGTTCTGCTGGATACCCATAAAACTAGGCATCTGCCCTACCGCTTGGGCGGTGGGTCGCGTGGCACACCGCTCGGCCTCGCGTATAGAGGTTCCTTAACCGCCGCCACAGGACGTTGCGAAAGCGACCCTCTTCGGGAAACAATCGCGACGAGAGAAGTAACAACTTATAACGGTTCGTAGACAGCCGTGAGCAACGCAGCGCTTTCGCAATTACGGCCCAGCGCAGATGTCGCCGCACCTGGCCAACGTCTTCGCCGCTGAAAAACGGTGAGGAGGCGACAAAACCCAGCAACCGCTTGGAAACAGCGGAAAATGCCGTGATTTCACGTTTGCTGATTGCGGTTATGTTGGGGGCGTCCCTCGCGAAGAAGCTGACATACGCGTCTCCCTCGTCGGCGGACGACGCGATTCCGTTTGCAAGCAGGTGATCGATCATAATCTTGCGCGAGTCGCGCAGTTGCGCTCCGCGCTTCACGATCGATTCATTTGCGCCGTGCCATCGATATTTCAGCAGCACGTCGGAATGATTGGCGAGTCGTCCGCGGCTGCACAGACGCCACCACAAGTCAAAGTCTTCTGATGTCTCAAGCCCAGAATCGTAACCGCCAACCGCCAACAATGCTTGTACCCGAATGATCGTAGCGGGCGCAATCATTGGGGAACCGCAGGTAGCAAGCTCGGCGAATATTGCCGCGTGGCTCAGCGGGCACTCGCGCGGCCCTAACTCATGTCCGCCGCCATCAGTCGTAATTCCCTGCGAACCGCAGGCGACGATTTCCGGGTTTCGGTCCATGAAGGCAACCTGCCTTTCGATGCGCAACGGCGCTGATACGTCGTCCGCATCCATCACCACATAGTATTGTCCGCGTGCGAGGTTCAGCCCCTTGTTCCTTAGACGCACAACGCCTTGTTTTTCACAGCGGAAGACCCGCATGCGCGGATCGTCAATGCTCTCGAGAAACTCGCCGCTGCCATCCGTCGATTCGTCATCCAGAGCCAAAATTTCGATGTCGGCGAATGTTTGCGTCAAGAGACTGTCTACCGCCTCTTTCAAGTATGGCAGCGCATTGTAAACTGGCATTACGACGGAGGCTCGTGGCATTGTCGTAAAGACTCTTCGGTCAAGAATTGCGGTATAATACCTGCCATGGCTGGCTCCGCGTCCCTATCGCTAATCGAACTGCGGTTTGCTTGTTTCACGCTTCGCATTATAGGCAATGAGTGTGCCGAGGCACAAGTGGCACGGCGCACCCGGAAAAGGAGAGAACGTCACTGTGCCGTGAAATACGCGATTGGCTCAAGAAGCTCGCTCCGTACTGCCGTTTGGCGGAGCACGTCGGTAGTTTGAAGTTGCAGGCCAACGTGGCGCATCCAATACAAGGGTAGAATGGCACGGCTCAAAGGCGGAAGTTCCATCTCACTTAAGTATGCGACTAGGTGTGGATTGATGACGTTGCATGCCATATCCCTGCCAACGTCGCAGACGGTGCTGCCCCAAGATTTTGTGCCGAGTTGATATCGCTGATAGGTAACCAAGTGCAAAACGTCCATCAACGGAAGGCCCGTCTCTTCAAAACGGTCCCAATCAAGTACGCCCGTTATGCGCCCGGAAGAGTCGCAAAGCAAATTGTCGGCCCAGTAGTCACCGTGGACAGCACAGGTCCAGCCTTCGGCTGAGCTTGAACACGCATGTTCCGCTCTTGCAAGGACGCGATCTAGCTGCGAGGCCAATTCGCCTTGTTTCAAGTTACACTGGGCAGCTTTGCCCACCAGCGCGGAGGCGTACCGTCGACCGAAGCGACGAATGATACTGCTCCAGTCTGAGTCTCGACATCTGCTTGCTCGCGCTAGTGCGATGCTTACGTCCAAAGCGTTCTTGATGGCAGTCCCGCGAATCTTATTCGACAAACCGCTCAAAGGCTTGCCAGGCAGACGTCTTTGAACTGCGAAGAACTGCCCCTGGTATTCGTCAACCGTTAGAAAGTGCGGGAGAACTCTAGGGCTCAGCCATGCGCGCTGGCGTACCGCCTCGATGTTGCGAACCGCGATGCGGATACGTTCGCCGACGGCGCGCGTCATTGGCAATTGCACAATCCACTCAGACGATTGCGCGCGTGCGCGCACGTGTATCGTGGGCACATGCTCGCCGGTGGTGTATCCTTCCATTTTCAGCTCGGAGCCCGCCAGGTGCGCCCGGGAAATGTTTTCGAGTAACCGACATACGAATGGTTCAGGCGCCTGGTTACCGGCAGATGCGACGATACCGTAGGAGTCGATTACCCAAGGTAACAACCAACGCAGCAAGCGGTTCCTTATTCGCTTCGCCCCGCGAGCATTACTCAGAAAGTGACGAATCATGCACGGTTCATTCAGATCAAGGACGTGAACCGCCTCCCGGTAATCCGGACTCATTCCAAAGAATACATGTGGACCGAAGCCTGCCGCTCGCAACAGTGATGTGTAGCCGCGGCGAGTGTATGTGTAGGTCCGGTATGGACGCCCTCGCACAACCTGAGAATAGAGGTTCGCTATCCAGCGCGGCAGCAAGGCCCCGAACCGCAAGCCTGTGTGATCCTCGGGTCGGCCGCGCAGGTAGCCGTAACCCATACGGTTTTCAATGCCAATAAACAGAACCCCCGCAGGCTTAAGAATCCGGCGGATTTCCCGCAAGAACTCGATTTGAGCCTCACGCGGATCACCTGCGCGAGACTCGGGAATCCACTCCAGCACTCCGTCGAGGATGACAACGTCAACGCAACGATCTTGAAGCGGGATATGCTGGAGATCGCCTGAGCAAAATACGTAGACATTACCGTTGCCCGCTTGCCGGGCACGAATCGATGTTAATTCGGCCCGCTCGAACGTGAGATCGGTTGCCAAAACTCGATGGAAGTTATCCGCGACTCCACATGTAACCGCGCCTGGGCCACAACCATAATCAAGCACGACCCCGTTTTGAAAGTGTTGTAATAGGAACTTGAATGCCGCACGTCTGTGGGAGGTGGCATAAGACGCGAAGTAGTCGGACGAGCTCTCGAACGCTGCACCCCCCCAGCCTTTCTGCCTCGCCGTTTCAAGGAATCGTTGCATGCTCGGCCGCGGGATTTCGCCGTAGTAAAAGCTCGTATCGGAGCACAGAAGCGGAATACCGTCCCTGACCTCAAATGAACTTGAGCACTTGACACACGTCATCGCCGTTGTTGAGCCTTTAATTGCGCCCAAGCACCTGGGGCAGCACAAAGGCACTGAATCGAATGCGGCAATCGGGTTTGTCGGAGCAGTGCTAGGTTCGTTTTCCATTCTGTCCGTCTTAGCTGCGTGCGGATGTCCGTAACCCAGTTCAGAGATGAGAGATGAGCAAGTCCTCACGTTCCGTGAGTAAGCGCGTTCCGCAAGGTTGCACGTTCGTTCCCGGTGAATCCCAGGAGTGCAACCGCCGGCAGGTAAATTGAGGCCGAAGCGATACCAACTACGAAAAGGCGCAAATAGGCCGGAGCCGCCCATGCGTGGCTTATTAGCGCCGGCGCGATCCGCCCCAGCGCGCAAACCGCCGCCGAAACCGCGATCCAGCCGCGCGCAGTCTTCCTGCGGTTACCGTTTCCCGCAACGTCCCTCGTCGATTCCCCACTCATTTCGTGCCTTCCCTTGTCCGCGCCAGCCTGCGCCCGAAGGAGAAACTAATGCGTACTCAATTGCGCTCGCACGAAAACTAATGCATACTCAATTCCGGCCGCGCGAATGCCCAACGGTGAGTAATGCAGGACGTCCCACGTGTTCCAAGTGGGACGGGGCGCCCGCGCAAGCGTCCCTCTTGCACATCAAAGGAGAGCGCCCCAATCACGTGGTCCTGCACACCTTCCACCGTTTCTATCAACACATTCATTCGATATCGCCCGGGGACGAGGGTTAGTTCATCGATGAAGCAAGTGATGCAGTTCTCATCCTCGCCGCCTGTCGCGTCCAGCTCGCAACGGTCGCGCGTGTCGAAATCCGAAACGACGGCGCCGAACTGGTCATACAGAGCGAAGACCAGCCTGGCCGCGTTTGCCCTCGAATTCAGTCGGAACATAATCCGGACTGGGTCGCCACAGGCGACAACCGCGTTCGACGAACCGTCAGAGGTGCCCAGTTCGATGTTCACCAATCTCAAGTGCCCCAGGCCGGTCCGCTGCGCGTCATTGTCAAACGCGTGCGCGGCTGCCCTGTCCAACGACTTCAAGTACCGGCCCAAGACATGAGAAACCGGGCCCGAATCGATCACTGCCCCCTGACTGAGGTGCATGCCTCGCGCGCAAATTGCCTGCACCGCGGCCATGTTGTGGCTAACAAAGAGGACCGTACGTCCGCCCGCCGCAACCTCCCCCATCTTTCCAAGGCACTTCTTCTGGAATTCCGCGTCGCCCACGGCCAGGACCTCATCAATAATCAGAATCTCCGGATCTAGATGAGCGGCCACGGCGAAGGCCAGACGGACATACATCCCGCTGCTGTAGCGTTTGACGGGCGTATCGAGAAACTTCTCGACACCCGAGAACTCCACGATCTCGTCGAACTTCTTCTGAATTTCGCGGCGGCTCATGCCGAGGATCGAGCCGTTGAGATACACATTCTCCCGCCCGGTCAACTCGGGGTGGAACCCGGTGCCGACTTCCAAGAGGCTGCCGACCCGGCCGCGAAGCTCGACGCGGCCGGTGGTGGGCGCGGTGATGCGGCTGAGGATCTTCAAGAGCGTGGACTTGCCCGCCCCGTTGCGGCCGATGATGCCGACCACCTCGCCCTGCTCGACCTCCAGGTTGACGTCCTTGAGGGCCCAGAACTCCTCGACGCTGCCGCCGGCCTTCCCTTGCAGTCTGCGGAGCGGCCAGGCCGCGGCCGCGGTGAGCGACTCGCGGAGCGTGCGGTACTTGTCGCGGGCCGCGCCGTGCCGGATGCGGTAGCTCTTCGACAGGTTTTCGATGCGGATGACGGGCATGTCAGGTGTCAGGTGAGAGGTGTCAGGTGTCAGGGAGCAGGGAGCAGGGAGCGGGGAGCGGGGAGCGGGGAGCAGTCGTCAGTTGTCGGTTGTCAGTTGTCAGGGAAGCAAAGGATGAAGGGTTGTTCCCGCTCGCCGCTCGCCACCCGCCACTAACCACTCGCCACCCGCCACCCGCCACCCGCCACTAACCACTCGCCACCCGCCACTCGCCACTCGCCACTATTCATATTATATCTGCAAAGCTGCTCTCGACGCGGCGGAAGTACGTCAGTCCGGCGACAAAGACGGCCAATATGATGGCCACCGAAGTGCCCAGCCGGGCCCAGGGCAGCGGGCCGCCCAGCACGGCCGCGCGGAAGAAACCGATCAGGCCGGTCATCGGGTTCAGGCGCAACACGGCCTTGACCCAGCCGCGGGCCACTGCGGTGCGGGCCACGGGGCGGCCGGCGCCCTCACCCCCGGGTACCCGCTCGCGGGTGCCTCTCCCGGAGGTAGAGGGGAGATTTTGCTGGCTACTGCCCTCTCCGCCTGACGGGCCAGGTGTCAGGTGAGAGGTGTCAGGTGTCAGTGAAGAAGTTGCCCCCTGCTCCTCGCTCCCCGACCCGCTCCGCGGGTGCCCCGCCCGCTCCCCGCCCCCTGCCTGCCCAGCCTGGGCCTGCGTCTCGGCGGCGGGCGGGTCGTGGGGCTCGACGTTCATGTAGACGGTGGGCGTGGCGAACATCCAGATCTGCACGAGGAAGGGGATCGTGTACTTGAAGTCGCGATAGGCCACGTTGAGGGCCGCCAGCAGGGCGCCCACGCCGGTGGCCGCAAGAACGGCCAGGGCCAGCACCAGGGGGACAAGCAGCATCCCCCAGCCCGGCCGGATGCCGTAGTAGAGCATGAGCGCCGCCAGGAGCAGGAAGGCGATAAAGAAATCGACGACCGCGGCGGCTACGGCCGCCAGCGGGATCAGGAGGCGGGGGAAATAGATCTTCGAGACCATCTGGGAGGAGCCGACCACGCTGTTTCCGGCGTTGGCAATGGCCGTGGCGAAGAAGGTCCAGGGCAGCAGGCCCGCATAGACGAAGACCGGGTAGGGAAAGTCGCCGGAGTCCACGTGGGCCATTTGGCCCAAGAAGACGGTGAAGACGACCATCATCATGGCGGGCTGGAGGATGGCCCAGGCCGCGCCGAGGACGGTCTGCTTGTAGCGGACCATGACGTCGCGCCAGGTGAGGAACATCAAGAGCTCGCGATACTGCCACAGCTCGCGGACGTTGAGCAACTGCCAGCCGCGCGGCGGCGTGATGAGCGTCAGCGGCGGGTCCGCCGGCGCGGAGGGTGAGGCGGCAGCGGCGGGCTGCCCGGCGAGGGGCAACTCACCTTGCGGAAGGGTGTCGGCTGGAGCGCTCATGGGATAAGGACCGGCGAGTCAAGAAAAGCAGGCGGCACCGGGCACCATGCTCGCATGTTCGGTGTGCCGTCTTTCCGCACACGGCGTGTGCGGACTACATTGGAGAACACGACAGTCATTGACTCGCCGGTCCTAAGTGACTGGTGACGAGTGACGAGCGATTGGGGGTGCAAAGCTGTGATCATCGTGCCGAGACGCGGATGAAAACGTAGATGAACGCGAGGAAGGCGACGCCGGCGACGGCCAGCCGCTTGAGGAACCGGGAATCGAACCGCAGGGGGAGGGGCTGCGTTTGGCCGCCGGCGATTTGCACGTAGGCGGTCGCCAGGCCCAGCGCCAAATAGGGCGTGGCCACGTAATTCCGCGAAAGGGAAAACATCGAAACGGCAAAGCCCGCGAGCATGGCCGTGAGGTAGGGGAGGAGGCGGCGAAGCCCGGGCGGGAGCAGGGCCTCACCCGCACCCACGCCCTCACCCCCGGCCCCTCGCCCGGAGGGAGAGGGGAGGACTTGATGCCCGGCCGGCGGGCCCTCACCCCCGGGTACCCGCTCGCGGGTGCCTCTCCCGGAATGGGCGAGGGGAGACAAGACACCCTCACCCCCGGCTCCTCTCCCGGAGGGAGAGGGGAGTTGTCGGAGGCGGTAGAGCATGACAAGCGCGGCCACGAAGGTGCCCAGGAAGAGCGCGCCGCCGAAAAACCCCAATTCGGTGAAGGCATGGACGAAGGAATTGTGCGCCACCTGCCCGGCCTCCTCGGCGTAGTTGCCAGCACCGATGCCGAAGAGCGGCTGCTGCTTGAATGCCTGCAAGCCCTCGGACCAGAGTTCGACACGGGACCGCCCGGTGCCTTCGCCCATACCCGCGTCGAAATTGGTGATGCGGCCCTTGAAGACCACCAGGAGCAGAGGCAGGGCGACCGCGGCGATCAGGGCCGCGCGCTTCCAGCCCCAACGGGCGTGGCAGAGGGCCAGGAGGGCCCCCATCAAGGCCAAGAGACCCCCGCGGGATTGCGTGGCGTAGATCGCATAGCCGAACAGACCCACCAAAGGCAGCCCCAGGAACCGCAGGATGCCGGCGGCCGGATCGGCGGCGGACCAGAGGGCAATCACCACGCCCGCCACGAGGATCATGGCCAGATCGTTGGGGTCGGCGAAGATGCCGGTACTCATTAGACGCGGGATGGTGATCTCCTGGCCGGTGGCCTTGTCGACGTCCCGCTGCGCCAAGAACTCGACGCCGGGCAATTGGATGACGTGATGCGCGGACAGCAGGGCGAGCACCGCGGCCAGGGCCACCAGGGCCAGGAGCCAGCGGAGGAAGCCCTTAAGCCGCGCTTCCGAATCGACGGCCGCCACCAAGAGCAGGTAGTAGATGACGATCTTCAGGAACTCCTTGCCCAACTCCCGCGCCTCCCATGTCCGGAAGTGTACGAGGTGGGAGAGCACGACTGCCGCCAACAGGCCGACCACGCAGGCGGTGATGGGGTTCTCGGAAAGCGACCGGGCGGATAGCTGCTTCAAGACGCCGGGGAGCGACACGGCCAGGCAGGCGAGGATCAGGCACTCGTAGATCGGCCAGCCGCGAAAATCGGGCACGATCTCGCCCGGGCGGATGAAGAGCGTGGCCGTGACGAGCAAGAAAAAGAAATAAGGCACCAGAAGTTGGCGGTCAGTGGTTAGTGATTGCCGTTGAGTCCTGTCGGGGTCTTGGGTGCGAATGGCTCGTGACGGGAGGTCTGTCCGTCCAACATCTCGTTCTTTGTCAGCTTCGCCAGTGTCCTGCTTTGTCAGGGGATCTGTCTAGCCGATAGATCACACACTCCATCAACGTACCCCCTAGGCACAATGGCTGACCATACAGCCACGGTCTCGCGACATTGCCAACAAGGTTTTCTGGGATTGCCTCTCATGCGAGGATTGCCCAGACACGTCAGACGCGCGCACTCCGTTCTCCTGGATTGCGCCGCTGCCTTGAAAGACGCGCCGCACCGAATACGAACAGCGATCGGTTGTCTGCCACAGGGTGGCACCCGCGGGCTTCCTGCCGAAACGCCCAATGGTCGGGACAGTTACCCTAAGGCATGGTCTCCCGACACGGGCTGGAGCCGACGCTCATGCGACTCCACGAAAGTTGCTCACGGTTGACGGTTTCGCCTCGCGTCCGTCAGGGTGGGGGGTAAGTCGCCGCTGGAACGTTCAATCCCAACTCTGAGGATAAACATCTACTTTCCTGCAAGGCTTTCACGCTGTCAAGCGCCGGACGTGGCTCCCCCAAGAAAACTGGAAAATCCGTCCGCTTGGGGGGGGCAATCGCAACTGACCGCTTGATGCGACTTTCACAGGTCTTGCGAGGCCGTAACATGACCACCCCCGGCCCCAGCACCTCTCTCGCCTCAACGAAATCAGACATCCCGCCTATGCAGACGGGCGATGCACCACAGAACGACAGTCCTTTCCTATTTAATCACCCAGGAGCACAATGCCGACGAGTTGCCGCACAGTCCCTCAAAATCCACGCTGCAGGGGGGCCGGTCGGACGAAGGACTGGCGGCAAGCAATTGGCTACTGCAACTACCGATCTCGCAGGCTGTCCGGATCGAACCGTCCGCGAACGAGTGGCAGGACTTGGCATTCCACTACAAGTGGGTATGCCGTGCACCTCGGAGGTAGCACGACCAGCGCTCGTGGAGTCCTTGAAACGGGTAGCGAGGTTGACGGCCTCGACGGACAGCCGATCCAGAGGTACAAAAGAGGAGGCGGGACAAAACGTGAAAGCCGCGTTGCCGTGTATTGAGACGGGCCAGGAAGGAGAACGACGTATCGTGAACATGAATAGGCGCACCATTGCACTTGAAGCGTGGGGAATGAGGTTCCCCGCCTGATGGGCGCCAGATGACCCGCCAGGTATCAGAGCACCAACTGCCCCCCCTCGAAACGCAGCGCGATGCCACACGTGCCATTTTGTGCAGTTTCGCGCGGAAGGGGCTGGAAACGATGCAATGCACATACTGCTCAGCAACAGGCACGCACCCAACCCGACTGCCACGCGGCTGGAAGCGAAGCCACGATAACCAGCCAATCTGCGCGAAATGCTGGGGCGAGCGGTATGTACTGCGCGCCGTGACGATCCCCGTTGTTGGTCCCGTCGATGGCACCTGGAAGGAGCTGCGCGACGATCTGCGTGATGCCTGGGCCGACGCCACGGCCCTGAGCAACTGACTGATGACTGAGTATTATGTCCGCGACGTGAGACGCAACGGCCACGCCAAGCTACCGCCACAACCAAAGACGTACCTGTACCCCGAGGCGACGGAGAGGTTCCCGTCCCTCCCGCCGCAAGCGATAACGGCAATCGACCATGCGATTGTAGGCAAGTACCGCGCCATGCGCTACAAACTGATCTGGACTGGAGAGGCCTCGCTGCCGACCTACCGCTATCCGGCGCCGATTGCCATACCGTCCCGAGCCTGGCGGGCCGAGTACGGCAAGGCTAACGTTCCCCTCGTGCATGTCACGCTACGACGAGGCGGGCGACGATGGGCACTGCGATTGCGCGGCGGCCGAAACTACCGTCGGCAGCTTGTGGCGTTCGCCAAGATGGTCTCTGGCGCGGCGGCGGTTGGCGAGTTGGCCTTGTACCGCTTGAGAGCAAACGCGGCCGATCACCGCAGCGGAGTAGCCGACCGCGACAGTGGCGGCCAAAAAGCGAGCTACCGCATCATGTGCAAGATAGTTGCCTGGTTGCCACGCGAGCCGGCGCGATTGGCCGAGGGAGTGCTGTTCGTACGCACTGACAAGGATGCCCTGCTCGTCGCGCTCAACGCGAAGGAAGAAAAGCTATGGGTGCTGCACGCCGATCAGGTCAAGCGATGGGAGGCGGAGCATCGACGCAAGTCAAGTCGTTGGAGCGAGGACCAGAAGGCGGAGAATAGGCCACCCAAGTTTCAGGCACGGCGCGAGGCCGCCTCCACGAAACACCGCAGGCGGATCGACTCGGCCTGCCACGAGGCCGCAGCGCAATTGGTCAACAATGCCGCCCGTAGGCGCTTTGGCGTAATTCGTTATAATGATCTGGCACACGATTTCGTAGGGGGATTCCCATGGGATCGGCTGCGGAGTCTGATACGCGAGAAGGCCGACGCCAAGGGGATCGTGTTCGAGCTTGTCGATGCGAGCGGGTTGGTGGCGATAGAAACCCCCCCGGCACCCCTCGCAACAACGCAAGACAAGTAGTGACACCATGTTACGACTAACCGGCCACCGCAAGGCCGAGCGAGAGAAGGGCTGCCAGCTCAACGCGGCAGTACCGCTCGCGGAACGCGGAGTAAGTGCAGGGATCATGGACGTTCACGTCCACCGCCCCTGCGACGGCTGAGTTCGAACGAAGCTGTCGCGGGCTCTTCCTGCTCGTTACCGCCGCGCCACTCTCTTCATTCGCTCTGCGACGGCTGAAATCGAACGAAGCTGTCGCGGGCGCCTCTATTCCTTGGTGTCCTGGCCCGTGTGCACCGTGAAAGGTTTCTTGCTCCAGCAGGCGAAAGTCCTGCCCCCCCGACAAAGGTCGTCCCGGCCGGGTAGCTACCGATGGCAAAGGTCATCGGAAAGGGTCAGCAAAGCCGAAAATCCTGGAAAGGGACCGCCCTCATGAATACCGCTGGCCGCGAGGGTCTGAGGCAAGCCTACCAACGAGCCTCAGCAAGCTCCGTGTCATAATGTGCCTTAACGCATGCAAACACCCCGCTTTCCCGGCCGAAACGCCGGCGCCGGCCCCCAAGAACTCCGCGGTTTGCATGACTGAAGATTCTGCGCTATAGATCGGGCATGGCATCGACCAATCTGACCATCCAAGGCTAGCCTACAGAGGCTTGGCCGGCGAAGCGCGGTCTTGCAAGGCCGAAAGAGGGGGGAACAGTTCGACTTTTCGCACAACTTGTGAGGGGGGTCATTGAACTGTCCTTCTTGACGATTCGCCCGCCCCCTCCACGGCCTAGCCCGCCCCACGCTCCGCTAGCCCACCCTGGCCCCCATTGCTCGCCCTTGTCGCCAGCGCTCCGTCATTGCCCCTTTGCAAAAATCGTGTCGTCCGGCCCCGCCATTTCAGCTTTTACTCGATCTTTTGCGTATCCTGCAATGCGTGTAGCCGGCCCCCGCTCTTGAAGCCTGGATTATACCTCCCACCCGGACTGCCGTGGAAGGTACGGGAGAGGCGCGCAGCGTTGTGTCGAATGCGGCGAAAAAGGCATACATGCGCGTTACCTCCAGTCCCCGGTCATTGTGAACGCGGCCCAGTAGAACGGATGGGCGTGACCGTGCTGCTCGCGCATCTGCTGGATCATCGCAATTTGCGCATCGCGCAGCGCATCGACCCCGGGCGTGCCGGCCTTCCAACGGGTAATGAAGTCGGTCATCAACTCCTGGGTCTGTTTGTCGGGCACCATCCAGAGGGTGGAAAGCACCCGGCGGGCGCCGGCCAGGAAGAACGCCCGCCGCAAACCCATCACGCCCTCGCCCACCTGCACGTCGCCCAGGCCGGTCTCGCAGGCCGAAAGCACAACCAACCTCGTTCCCCAGAGGTCCAGCCCGGCGACCTCCATGCCGGTGAGGATGCCATCGTCCACGTCGTTCCGGCCCTGAGCAGCTTCCCGGCGGTTGGCCCCGGCCAGCGCCAGGCCACAACGCAACAGCGGGTTTTCAATCCGCGGGCCTGGCTCGGCAAAGTCGGCCATGCCCGGCCCGGCCCCGAAACCTGTGCCCCGCGTGGTGAACGTCGTCAACGAAAGGGTGTCTTTCTCCGGGGTCCACTGCTGATCGGGGAGGAAGAAGCCGTGCGTGGCCAGATAGAGCACTTCGGGGGCCGAGACCTGTCTGACCACTGCCTTCAACGCCTGCTGCCGGACGTACTTCCGGCCGCCGATCAGATTGGCCGCCGCTTCCACCTCCTGGCCGGTGGCCGGGAGCGGCGAGAACAGTACTTGCCGGAGCTCTCGCGAGCCACCCACGCCGCGCATCACCACGGCATCCTCGGCCAGCTTGATCCGCTGCAACTCGGCCAGTTGGGCCTCGGGCGACAAGTTGAAATCGGGATCGCCGACCAGCACCGCGGGCTTCGCGGCCGCCGTTTCGTGGATTGGCCCCACGTAGGCCACGGCCTCGCGGCCGGCGCCCAGGTAGCTGAGCTTCTTGATCTCGATGAGGTATTTGCCTCCGGTGATGGGCAATGCTTCGAACGGTACCAGCGCGAGTTGTCCGTCAGGGCAGACGATCCAGCGCTGCTTGTCGCGAATGTGTGGCAGCGCAGGGTCGAGGACCAGCTTCCTGATAGCCCGGAGCTTCTCGCGAATCTCCTGGTCATCCTTGGGCCGTTGGCCTTTTTCCACCTTTTCGAGGGCTTTGCGGAATTCAGCGATCGCATCATCGACAGGCTGTGCGAGGCCGAGATCGACCAGCACCAGCCGGGGCTGTTTGCCCGCCGCGGTGATGAAGACAACATAGTGACAATCGCTCCAGGGTTGTTCTTTCCCTGTTGCCTTGAAATTGAAGTTATGGAACTTGGCGTAGTCCAGTAGCACGCTATCGGCCGGCATGGCCGCAGCGATCGCTGCAAGCGTGGTCTGGCCGATGCGGCGCTCGTTGGCAAACTGACTGCTCTCCTGGGCCAGCTTCGACTCCAGGTCCCCGACTTCTGTCTCCGCGGCATCCCGGCGATGCTGGACATCTTGCGGCTTCATCTTCGGCGGCGGGCTCAAGGTCAGTTGGGCCAGTTCCTGCCGGGCCGCCGTCAATTGTCCGACTAACTCTCGCAGCTTGGGGTCCTTGCTTTGTCGCAGGAGCCGCTGCCTCTCGGTTTGAACCTCGCTGGCCAGCGCCTTCCAACGTGCAAGCCACTCGGCGCCTTGGCTTTCGACCTCCTTGAGCTTCACGTGCTGAAGGACGAAACTCAGAAATGCCTCCACTTGAAACCAATGATACTGCACGTAAGCAATCTGCCTCCGCTCAGGGAGCCCAATCAATACCCTGGCGGTATGCCCGTGAAGCGATTCCAGCCCTTGTACGAAGCGAGATAATGCCCGTTCGGGTTGATCCCATGCGGCGTACAGCCAAGCGAGACCGATCACACCCCTGGCATAACTCGGATGGGTCTCGCCCAGGGCCCTCTTCCGGATCGCCAGCACCGGCTGGCAGAGCGGCTCGGCCTTGGCGTACTCACCCATGGACTCGTACAGTGCGGCGAGCCTGTTCAGACTCGTGGCGTAATCCGGATGGGAGTCCCCCTGGGCCTTCTTCTTGATCGCCAGCGCCTGCTGGTAGAGCGGCTCGGCCTTGGCGTAGTAACTCATGGACTGGTACAGCGCGGCGAGATTGTTCAGGCTCGTGGCGTAATCCGGATGGTTCTCCCCCAGGGCTTTCTTCCGGATCGCAATCGCCTGCTGGCAGAGCGGCTCGGCCTTGGCGTACTCACCCGTGGCCTCGTACAGCGCGGCGAGGTTGCCGAGACTCGCGGCATAATCCGGATGGCTTTCCCCCAGGGCTCTCTTCGCGATCGCGAGCGCCTGCTGATAGAGCGGCTCCGCCTTGGCGTACTCGCCCGTGGACGTGTACATATCGCCGAGAATGCTCACGCTCACGGCGTAGTTAATGTCTTCCGAACCAAAGGCAACCTTCGCCGCCTCGACCAAATCCCTGGCAACCGGGAGTCCTTCGGCGTACTTGCCCGCCTCTTTGAGGGCCAATGCCTTCTGGTAAAGCTCGTCGGCGCGCTCTTCGTCAGATTCAGCCGCCGCAGTCTTCCCCGGCGGCGTTTGCCCGCTAGTGAGGTCGCGGATGGTTACGGTGGCGGCAACAGCCACCACAACGACAAATAGCGGTATCGTTCTAATGTTCCACCTCGCGTTGATTATGAGGCCCTGAGAGAACTTCCAACCGCCCACACCCTCACCCCTCGCCCCTCTCCCGAGAGGAGAGGGGAGCCTTAGAATTCGACATGTTCGAACCACCGCTCGATCACCAGGAACGACCCGCCGGCTAGAATCGGATCGGAGGCAAGCGGCAGCGACCAGCTCTTCTGCCCTTCCATGCGCTGGACAACGAAGGAATCGCCGATTGCCCCGGTCGTGAGCCGCGTTCCGCCAACACCCCGCAGGGCTAGGCCGTTGGGACTTCGGACCGTTGCCGCCAGCAGCGAAGGATCCGGCCGTCTGCCGGGTTTCTCCGGCGCGGGCTTCGGATGCGAAAGGGCCCGCTCCAATTCGGCCCACGGGGTGGCCGAGAACACGGCGTAGACGTGCTCGATTCCAGGCGTGGTGTCCAGGAAGAGCACCCGATCCAACTCGACCGAGGGAACCTGGAGCACCTTGCGGGCCTCGACCGGATTGCTGCCGGAAGAATGCTTCGACGTTGCGTTCTTGGGAAACAGCCACGTCTTCTTGCCGGCGGAGTCGACTTGGAAAACGTAGAGGAACCCGCGGGTCAACGGTCGGGCGACGAGGAAGTAGTCGTCTTTCTCCGAGGGCAGGGCCGCACCGTCCTTGAGCTGCGCAAAGCTCGTTTCCGTATGCCGCCGAGCGAGAATCGCGAAGTCGAGCGCCGGACGCTCGCCGTCGGTGGGGGCCGCGGGCGGATAGCCACTGTAGGCGATCTTCAGTACGTCCGCCGCCGGCAACTGCGCCACCGCGGCAGGCAACGGCGTGGCGGCGGGCGTCTGCCACGGCCCGGAGGACTGCAAGGACCCCTGCGATGGGTCGTTCGGGATGTTGGCCCCGCGCCACAATGGCAACAGTTGCCAAACTGCCAAGGCCGCCAGCAGCAGGAGGCCGGCGCCGATGCCGCAAATTGCGGCCGTCTTGCGGCGCCGAACGCGGTCAACCAGGACGCGAACTTCGGTAGCCAACCTCTCCAGGGTTGCCTCCTCCGGCCCCTCAAACCACTGAATCCCCTGGACGTTGGCCAGTTTCAGATTGAACGGGGCGGGCATGCGGGCCGCGTCCATGGGTTCCAGGTACACCGGCCCGATCAATTTGTTGTTCCCCACGGCCGTGGCAATCTCGAACTTCACGTAGTCACTGGCGATCGACCGCGGCGAGGCCAGCCAAAGGACCATGCGGCTGGCGCGGATCGCCCGCTCGATCTCCCGGTCGTATTTGCCCGTGAACCGCAGGTTCTGTTTGTCGATCCAGCAACGGAGACCGTAGCCCTGGAGAGACTCGACGATCCGACGGGCAATCTGCTCATCTCCGCTGGCGTAGCTGATGAACATATCGTAGCTCATGGGCTCCTGTTCCTTTGTCGTTACGATTATGGTGACATCACCACCCGCCGCCGGGCAATTGCGTGGTTAGCCGCATTGCACCAAGTTCCTCTTTCAGCCACCGTTTCAGAGTCTCCTCGCTTCCCGCTGGCGTCTGCGCCGCGCCGGCGCCCTACCTGCGATCGCTCTTCTGGTAGTGTTCCAGACCCAATTGGGCCCGTGGTTTGATCTCGCCCATTATCCTCTTCTTTTCGGCGTGATCCACTCCGACGTACTTGGAAAGCTCAACCAACACTCGGGCCATGTTCAAGTCGAACATGGGCGCTGACGAGGCGCTCGAGTCGTAAGTTCGCTCCGCTGCGTCCGTGAAGTAACGAAGAATGTTCTCGTTGGGACTCTCTCCCACTCGAATCCTGAGATCGTCGCCGCGACCAACTACGCGCCAGGTCTGCTTAATGCCACAGAAGGTTTCAATACCCAAGCTGTTTGGCGTCTCGGGAAAAGGATTAGCCTCGGAGGCCTTACCGCAGATGGGAGAGGTCGGCGCGTAGTTGCAGGCGTAGGCGCTCATCACGGAAAGCAGGTCCGTCAGCTCCATGGAGAAAGAAACACTTCGATCGCCTTCTTCCCCGGTTTCTTGCAAGATCTCCACGCTTCGCCACCGTACCGGTGTTCGAGTAAGGGCGTTCCGGAATGCGTCGAGAGGGCGAGCACTCACAAGTCTCCCGTGCATTGCTTCGTAGTGCTTTGCTTTCCAGTCCTGGAAGAAGGACGCGACACACCTGGCGGCCGGACCAGCGTTCCGGGGGACTGAGACCGTCGCATCCCGAATCACCGGAGTTGCGGCGAGTGTCCCGTCGCTGGCGACCTTCGTTGTCACCTTTTCCTCTTCATTGGCAGGCGAGCAGCCGATGACCCCTACGCCGCTCAGCACCGCCAAGAGCCAAGCGGCGCTGTGGCCTGGGAGGTGCCGGGGGCGTCGCTGACCGACCGGCCTCGTGGCGCTACTGCAGGCAATCTGCTTGTCAATGTTGACGTTAACGGAGGCTCGCATAACTCGCTCCTTTTGCATTACGGTTTGCTGCGATCACGCTTGGGACTCCTGGTGCTATCTTCCACTCGCCTCCACCTTGGCTCTCGCCTCGTCAGAGCACAAGGTTGTCGGCCGTCAGCCCCTTCCGTCGTGGGGAATACCACCACCATGATACTTCTGGGCCAGAGTTTCTGCAATGGCCCCATCACTTCCTCACGCATTCCAACTGGTACTGCTGAGTATTTCCTGATCTGCGGCTTGTCGCGCAACAGATCGCAAGAGCGAGGCGAAATGCTCGTTGGGGCTTGCTGCGTCCGGTGCCTTAGCGTCGCCTCGGCCGGCTAGCCCAGCGCACGGCGGACTAGCGAGCGAACGGCATACTGGCCACCGCTAGCCCCGCTAAGCCCCTCTCACCGCTCCCCGGCCCGTGCTAGGAGGTGTCGCACCATCCAAGTCATAGGAGGTGTCCGCATCTCAGGTGCCGATAAGCACGTCGGCCGCCACCCCGTCGATTGCCGCGACCGCGGCCGATGGTGTCACGGCGGCGTAATGCTCATCCTGTCAATTGGCTGCCTCGGCTGAAAAGTCAGGCGAGAGTGTCAAATTGCCGGCCGAGCGTTAAGAAAAACCGGGAGTTTTCTGGCTTTTTGACGCCGGCCCTATCGCTTGCGCGCGGAGGAGGGGGTGACCGACGCAGGTTCGTTGGCCTGCCTTCGTTCCGAGAAACCGGTGGTATTTCGACAAGTCTCGGAAACGGATGAGTTAATGGGACTTTCGGCGCAACGCTGGAGCGGTTAGCCCTGAATGACCCGGCGGCCCGACGGGTCGATGAACACGGGGGTCGAAATAGACGCCCCGGCCGGACACGATATTCCAGTAGTCGAAGCCGGTCGGGTCGCCGCCGAGATGCCACTTGCCGATCATGCCCGCGTAGTAGCCGGCCGCCTGAAGGTACTTGGCCACGGTAGGCTGGGTTCTGTCGAAGCGGTTGAACACCGGCAGCCCGTTCTTGTGGCTGTACTTGCCGGTGATGATGCTGGCGCGGCTGGGCGTGCAGATCGAGTTCGTGCAGAAGCAGGTATCCAGCCGCATTCCCTCGCGGGCAGGCCGGTCGAGATTCGGTGTCCGGTTGATCCGTCCATTGTACGCGCTGACGGCCTGCGCGGCGTGGTCGTCGGACATGATGAACAGGATGTTCGGCCGCTCGGCGGCCTCGGCAGCCGCCATCGCCTGTTCGGCAGGCAACGCTGCCAGCGGCGCCCCCAGCAGGCAGCGGCAATAGCTCCAGCCCGTCTCATCGGTATGCACCACCAGCGAGTTTGCCAGCAGCAGGCACAGCCGATCGAACTCCTCCTGCCATTGTCGCGCCAACTGCTTCAACAGGGCGTCAGCCTGCGACTTCCACAGTTTCAGGTGCTGGAAGAAGTTCATCAGCAAGCATACTTTGTCGAACGACAGCGCGACGATGTACACCTGATACGCGATGGCCAGGGTGATTTCAGCCCCGAACTCGCTGCGGCCGAAGACGCCGAGGATCTTGCCGTATTGATTCCGCGGGCCGCGATAGATTTCATAGGCCACCAGCACCGCTTGGCCGTTCTCCAGCCGCCATACAGGCCGGGTGTGCGACAGTCGGCAGTCTTCTTCCCGCACCCCCGCGGGAAAGCCTTTCTCGGTACGTACGGCTTGGGCGATCTTCGCCGCGCTGGTGGTCCGCCCGGCGTGTGACCGCCGTTTTCACTTCCGCCGCTTCTTTCCGCGCGCCTCCTGCCGCCGTTCTTCTGCCTCCACCGAGAACGGCTGCGAAATCTTCGAGGTCGGTGGTGCTCGGGCCAGCTTCATCAGGAACTTGGCACTTCTTGCGGTGGGGCGATTTACTTTTCCGCAGGGGCAAGATAGAATCGCAGCCGTAGCGTTCGACTTGGTTTCCCGGCGTGCGTTGGGGGTTGGGCAGCTACTCGGCAGCTTATGGTAAGATGTTTCGCGGCAGGATAATGCCGTGCTCTCGAAAGTCTTTGGAGGAGCGGGCTATCGGATTTGCCGGAAATCGGGCTACAGAAGAAAGGTCGGAGATTATGCCTCGTAAAATGATCGGGCTTGGCTTGGCGCTGGGAGTGGCGGCAATGCTGGCGGCCAGGGCGGAAAGCGGTTCGCTCACGTTTGACAACGCCGACGCCCTCAAGGGACTCACGGTGAGCGGCGACGTGAGTGTGGATACGACGAAAGATCGTAACGGCGCGAAAGGGCTCGAAGCCGCCGGCACGCCGGCCGGCCGACGCAAAGGCGGTTCGTTGCGACTGGGACCCGGCGGCAAAGCGGTCTGGCCCCTGCGCGACAAGGACGGAGCAGGCACGGTTCGGATGTGGGTCTACGAAGATGCCGCGAAACCCGCGAAGCCCCAGGACTATGGGGCCGGGGCCATGTGGGGGCTGATGCAGGCCGACGGGCATATGGTGGCGGTGGGAGCCATCTACGCGCCCTATCTCGCCGGCGCGACGACTTACGCCGCAGCCACCGTCAATCCCGAGAAACAGAAGCCTTGGCAGCAGGTGACGTTCCTTGGCGGCCAGCGCGCTTTGGGCTGGCACAAATGGACCTTTGACTTCGACCCCGACAAGGGCATGCGACTGTTGTACGACGACCAGGACGTGAAGAACTTCAACTGGAACCAGTCAAAGCTCAAGGGCTTTGCGAGCGTGGTCTTCTTCGGCGACACCACCGACGCCAAGCAAACGCTGTGGGTGGACGACGTGGATGTTACGCTCGGCCCGCCGGCGCGTGTCGCCCCGGTGTGGCCGCCGCCGCCCCCGACGCCGCCGGCCGACCTTGCCGTGCTGCCGCCGCAGGCCCCCTGGAACCCTACCCCCTACGCCCGGTGGAAGAATGGGCCGGGCAAGGGCGAGGACTACTTCCCCATCGCCGTCTGGCTCCAGGACCCCAAGAATGCCCCGCGCTACAAGGCCGCCGGCATCAATCTCTACATCGGACTGTGGCAAGGTGCGACCGCGGCAAAAGTCAAGTCGCTGCGCGACGCGAACATGCCGGTGATCTGCGGCCTGGACGACTTCGCTCGGGCACACCTCGACGAGCCACTCTTCGTTGGCTGGATGCACGGCGACGAGCCAGACAATGCTCAGTCCTTTGCCGAGTTCTGGAAGGGCGACAAGGAGAAGATCAAGGAAGGCTGGCCTGAGATCTACCGGCAGCAGGGGTTGGCCTTGGCCAAGCGGGACTACCAGGGCTATGGCCCGCCCGTGCCGCCGCAATGGATCGTCCGCGATTACCAGAAAGCCAAAGCCAGCGATCCCACGCGGCCGATCTTCGTGGGGCTGGGACAGGGAGTGGCCTGGGAGAAGTGGTACGGCCGGGGCGAACGCTCAGGCCACCTGGAGGACTACGCCAAGTACATCGAAGGCTGCGACATTGTGGGTTTCGACATCTACCCGGCGGCCCACGACAACCTCGCGGTGAAGGATGCGCTCTGGTACGTGCCCCTCGGCGTGCGGCGATTGCGCCAATGGTGCAAAGACAGCAAGCCGGTGTGGGTCCACCTCGAAACCGGCATTATCGATTCGCCCGGTTCCGAACCGACCCCGGAGCAGGTCAAGGCCGAGGTCTGGATGGCCATCATCCACGGAGCGCGCGGGATTGACTACTTCGTGCATCAGTTCAAGCCGAAGTTCAATGAGCACGCCCTGTTGGACAATCCGGCGATGCTGGCCGCGGTGACGGCCGTCAACAAGCGGATCACCTCGCTGGCACGGGTTTTGAACAGCGAGACCGTCGCGGACGGCGTTTTGGTCGAGTCCACCAATCCGAAGACGTCGGTTCACGCGATGGTCAAACGCAAGGACGGAGCCACGTATGTCTTCAGCGCGGCGATGTACTGCGAAGAGACCAAGGCCACTTTCCGCGTCAAGGGCTTGGCGGGAACCCGGACGGCAGAAGCGCTCGGCGAAGGCCGGACGATCCGCGTCGACAACGGCCTGTTCACCGACGCGTTCGCCGGCAACGGCGTGCATCTGTACCGGATTGCGGAGTAGCGTACGGCCACCCCCAAAGCGAGATTACCTAGCCTTGCGATATCGCTACCATCCGCACCACAATCCGGATCGGATTTCCGCCGGCCCGGTGCCGCCCGGCTGGAAAGCGGCGATTGCGCGACCTGTAGCGCCCGGGCGGCATGGGCGGCGAAGGCCGCCCGCAGATGGCCCCAGGCGGGGGGCGAAAACCGCCGCCGGCAAGAAGGGTGTCAAGGAACGGCGCCGGGCGGCACGGTGGGACAGCCCCCGAGCCAGGCCGGGCCCCAGCGGAGCCGAACCCCAAGCCAGCGGGCCCCTCGACGTGGCCGGCGCCTCGACGGGCAGCCCCTCGACGGCCAGGACCCGCGTGGCTGTGACCTGACCGCGATCGACCAATTCCAGGCGGCCGAGTTGCCGTTCCGGCCGGACGCGGACCGTAACTTCCCCCGGCCGGCTGGGTAGAAGCCAGGGCGGACGAGTTGCAGCTCGACCCGCGGCCGAAGACTGTGCCGTGGCCGACCGGAATGCCGCCAGCGAGGTATTGGCAGTAGGGCGGTAGGCTGGTCGGCCTGGCAGAACCGAGCTGCATCCCGTAAAACTTGGTGAGGAGGGCGACGACTCATGAACAAGACAGTCGAGCACGTTGAGAACGGCAAACGCAACCGCCGCAGTTTCCTGAGAACCACGGCCGGCATCGTCACCGCTTGTGTCCCTGTGCCCTATTTCTGGAGCAGTCCGTACGCCAGGGGCGAGTCCGCCAGGAAGAGCGATTTTCCGACGTTCGAATACCACGAGATCGGCAAGATCGGCAACCAGATGGGGCAGACTTCGCTGGCCGACATCGACAAGGACGGCCACTTGGACTGGGTCGTCGGGTGCAGCCACGGCGATGTCTGGTGGTTCCAGTACAAGGGCCCCGACAACTGGGTTCGCCACAAGATCGGCAGTGGTGCTGGAACCGACGTCGGCGGTGTGGCGATGGACGTCGATGGCGATGGCTGGATCGACCAGGTGTCGGGCAGCACTTGGTATCGCAATCCCGGAAATCCGGCCGGCAAGGAATTCATCAAGTATTCCAACGGGGCCATCGGCAACTGCCACGACTGCGTGGCCGCCGACATCGACGGCGACGGCAAGCTGGAAGTGGTGATGATGCAGGATACGGCCGGGATCTACTGGTACAAAATCCCCAAGGACCCCACCAAGCTCTGGGAGCCGCATTACGTGGGCCCCGCCGTGCATGCCGGGATCAGCCCGCACGGCGTGGGCGACCTCGACGGCGACGGCGACCTCGATATCGTCCGTTCCACGGGATGGTACGAGAACGTCGACGGGAAAGGCACCCGGTGGAGGTGGCACGGCAACATCCCCGGAGGCCACGGCGGCCGCTTCAAGGACGCCACGCGGGCGTGGATCGTCGACCTGAACAAGGACGGGCACAACGACGTCGTGATGACCGATTGCGACACCGAGATCGGGCTCCGCCGCGTCCACTGGTTCGAGAACAAGGACGGCAAGGGCGGCGTCTGGGAGCGGCACGAGATCGCCACCGACAAGGGCGACCTGCACACTCTCGCCCTGGCCGACTTCGACAACGACGGCGACGTGGACGTCTTCTCGGGAGAGGGCCCCCTGGGCGGCAGCGGCCCGAACGGCGATCGCCGCTGGTTCATCTGGGAGAACCTCGACGGCAAGGGTGGGGCTTGGAAGGAACACGTGATTCTGGAAGGGCCCGAGTGTCACGAAGGCGTGGCCGGTGACGTGGACGGCGACGGCGCCATCGACATCTGCTCCAAGGCATGGAACGGCAACCTGCACATCTTCCTGCGAAACACATTGGCGGAAAAACGAGGTCACGTTTCTCACGATGTGCCGCGTTAGCGATGGCGGCTACACCGGCGGCACGTCGGTCGTCAACGAGGTGTTGACGCCCGCCGCCGTAGGGAGTCTGCTGGGGTGGATTGCCGCGGGGCTCCCGACCATCATGGCCGGCGACCACCAGCGGGCCGACCGATACGTGTCTCACCTGCTCTACACCGCGGGCCCGCCAACGCTGGCGGGAGGCCCCGGGGGGGCCAGAGCGAGACGCCTGGGCGGGCAGGGGGCAAACAGGGAATGAGTTGGACGGGCTGACTTCGCCGAGGCCAATTGCGCCACGCGGGCAGGCGACCTCGCCCCTTGCATCGTCAAGGATACCAGAAATCCACCGGCAGGCAAGGCCCGCCCGGCAACCCTTGCCTCGGGGCGACACGCCGCTTAGGCTTACGCCTGGCGACAATACAGGAAGCGGATACCCCATGCCTCCTCAGTTCATCTTCGAGATGCGCTCCGTCAGCAAGTCGTACGGCGAGAAGGCCGTGCTGCGGGACATCGGCCTGTCGTTCTACTACGGGGCGAAGATCGGCGTCGTCGGCGAGAACGGGGCCGGCAAGACCACCCTGCTCAGGATCATGGCGGGCCTGGACAAGGATTTCGACGGCACCGCCGCGCTGGCCAAGAACATGCGGGTCCGCTACGTCGCCCAGGAGCCGCAACTCGACCTGGAGAAGACCGTCCGCGTGCACCTCCAGACCGCGATCGCGCCGGCGCAGGCCGTGCTGGACCGTTTCCACGCGGTTTCCCAGCGGCTCTCCGAGCCCGGCGAGGGGGATAATCCGGACAAGCTGGTGGACGAGCTGGGCCGGCTGCAAGAGCAGATCGACGCCTGCGGCGGCTGGGAGCTGGACCGGCTGATGGACATCGCCTCGGACGCCCTGGTGCTCCCGCCCGACGACGCCCCGGTGCGGCTGCTCTCCGGGGGCGAGCGGCGGCGGGTGGCGTTGTGCATGGCCCTGCTGGAGAAGCCCGATCTGCTGCTCCTGGACGAGCCCACCAACCACCTCGACGCCGAAACCGTGCAGTGGCTCGAGCAGACGCTCCGCGATTATGCGGGCACGGTGATCATCGCCACGCACGACCGCTACTTCCTGGACAACATCACGAAATGGATCCTCGAGCTGGAGGGTGGCCGCGGGCTGCCGTTTGCGGGCAACTACTCCTCCTGGCTGGCGCAGAAGGCCGAGCTCCTGCGGGTCCTGGAGAAGAAGGAGACGCAGCGGCAGAAGACGCTCCAGCGCGAGCTGGCGTGGATCCGCAATTCCCACCAGGGACGGCGGCAGAAGAACGAGGCCCGCATCAAGGCCTACGACGAGTTGGCCCGGCAGCCGCGCGAAGACGACCGCAGCGAGGCGATCATCCAGATCGCCCCGGGACCGCGGCTCGGCGACCAGGTGCTGGCGGTCCGGGGCCTGTCGAAGGGCTACAGCCAGGACGGCCGGCGCCTGAATCTCATCGAGAACTGCTCCTTCAGCCTGCCCCGCGGCGCCATCGTCGGCGTGATCGGCCCCAACGGGACGGGCAAGACCACGCTTTTTCGGATGATCATCGGGCAGGAGGCGCCGGACGCGGGCACGATCGAGCTGGGACCCAGCGTGGTGCTCTCCTACGTCGACCAGCACCGCGACGCCCTGGACGACGCGAAGACCGTCTTCGAGGAGGTTGCCGGCGGCAAGGACACGATCGAGCTGGGCGGTGCGACGATGAACTCGCGCGTCTACCTGGCCAGGTTCAATTTCCGCGGTCCGCAGCAGCAGAAGCGGGTGGGCGAGTGCTCCGGCGGCGAGCGGAACCGCATCCACCTGGCCAAGATGCTCCGCCGCGGGGGCAACCTGATCCTGCTGGACGAGCCCACCAACGACCTCGACCTGGGCACGATGCGCGTCCTGGAACATGCCTTGCTGGACTTCTCCGGCTGCGCGCTGGTGATCAGCCACGACCGCTTCTTCCTCGATCGCATCTCGACGCACCTGTTGGTGATGGAGGGCGACGGGAAGACGCGGTGGTTCGACGGCGATTTCACGGCCTACCAACAGGCGGTCGCCGCGGACAATCCCGACCGGCTGATCCACCGGCGGAGCAAGTATCACCGCCTCGGCCTGTGGTAGCAAGCCATGGCAGTCAGTCAGGTCGCCCTGGTTTTTCCGGTCACCGTGTCGTGGCTCGCAGAGCTGGCACGCGGGGTGGCCGACTACAGCCGCGAACATGCCGGCTGGGCCTTCACCACCAGTCCCCCCAACCTCCCGGAAGCGGACGAGGTCGTCCTTTCCGTGCGCGGCTTGCGGGGATGGCCGGGCCAGGGAGTCATCGCGAGCCTCAGCAGCCCCTCCGAGGCCCGGGCCGCCCGGCAATTGGGCATCCCCGTGGTCGCCGTCGGCGGGAAGCTGCGGTACTGCGGGCTGCCGCGGGTGATGGTCGATCAGTCCGCCGTCGGTCGCCTGGCGGCGGAGCATCTCTTGGAGTTGGGACTGCGGCGCTTGGCCTTCTACGGACTTCGCGGGCCGTGGTACTCGCGAGCCAGGCAGCGGGGCTTCGTAAACCGGGCCAAGACGGCGGGCGTGCCCTGCGAGGTCTTCGAGACGCCGCCGGTCGCCGACGCCGGCAGCCACTGGCGGCAGAGGAGGGAACCTTTGAGCCAATGGCTCGCATCCCTCCGCTTGCCGGTCGGTATCCTGGCCGTCCACGACTACCGTGCCAGGGTGGTTACCGACGAGTGCGCGCGGCTCGGCCTGGCGGTGCCGCACGACGTGGCCGTGATGGGCGTGAACAACGACCACACGACGTGCGAGTTCTGCCAGCCGACCCTGACCAGCATCTCCTGCTCGGTCTGGCGGATCGGCTACGAGGCGGCCCGGCTGCTGGACCGCTGGATGGCCGGCCAACCGGTGCCGCCCCACGACGTCCTGATTCCACCCGAGGGCGTCGTCCCGCGGAGGTCCACCGACAGTTTCGCCGTGGACGATCCCCACGTCACCGCGGCGGTACACTTCATGCACGAGCATCTCGGCGAGGTTTTCGGCATCGAGGAGGTGATGCGCCACGTCAGCGTCTCGCGCCGCCGGCTGCACGAACAGTTCCAGCGCCTGCTGGGGCGCACGCCCTACGATTATCTCTGCCGCCTGCGCGTCGGGCGGGCCCAGGAGTTGCTGGCTGTGCCGGGGCGGGTGAAAATGCAGCAGATCGCCCACGCCTGCGGCTTCTCTTCCGCCGCCCGGCTGCGGCTGGTCTTCCAGCGCGTCACCGGCGCCACGCCCCTGGTCTACCATCGCCTGCACGCCCCCGGGCCGCCATGAAACGGGCACCATCGGGCACCTTGCGTAGCATGGTCGGCATGGTCGGTGTTTCGTCCCGCGGCGGCGCCACGAGGCCACGACCGATCCTTGCCGCGCGAACAGGTCCGGCCGGGCTGCGAGCAGGGCCGAGGCGGGACGCGGGTGTTGGTCAGCGCTTTTGCGATTTTCCAATATCTCGCTCCTCTCCACCCCCTCCATCCGGGGCAGGCAGCCAGGGGATCGAGCCACATCAGATGGACGAGCGTGATGCCCACGGAGCGCCCGACTTCCCCCTGGGCCTCCAGGACGAACTGCCTGTGAGCGGGGGCCGGGATTTGGGCTACGGCCTGCCGGGGCATCCGGGAGAGAGCCGCCCAGCCGGAGTCTCTTGGAATCCGGTACGGCACGGTCGGGGCCGGGCGGCGGGACCGGCTCGGGGCGGGGCATTTTCCGCCGCTTGGCTGCGGGCCGTTTCGGCCCGCGGGCCTTGCCGACCGCCGGCGTCTTCCCGGTTGCCCGGCGGGTCTTGGGCTTGGTTTTCACGCCCTCCATGATAGCGAATAGTGAACTGTTGTACAATAGCGGGAATCGGGCCAGCTTGCGGGGAGGGGAGGGATGGGGGTTTGAGATTTGAGATTTGAGATTTGGGACTTGGGATCTGGGATTTGGGGTTGGTGGCTGCCGCCTTTTGTTTTCCCGCGCTGGCCCTCGTCGCGAAGCGACGCCTGGGGGTCGAAACGCGGGCGCAGCCAGTTGTCGTAGCCCGTCTTGCCAATTCTAGATGCGTCCCCGTTTCGGCTTCGTTTCGACTTCGTCTGCATCCAAGGGGTACCCGTCTTGACCGTATCCGCCGTATCTGCTACACCCGTAGTGGTCACGGGTGCCAGAGGGCAGGGGATAGACCAATGTCAAGCGATATTCGGAAAACGGAAGAACGCCTGCGTACTTACTTGGATGCCAACCAAGTGATGCGCGAGCGAATGTGTCTAGCGCTCCTTCCGCTTCTCGGTCCCTACACGCGCGAGCAACCTCGTCGCCCGAAGGGCGGTCCGGACGGCGCGCGCGACCTTGAAGCCATCTTTGATGCAAGGATACCAGTATGGGGTGCCGTGGGATTTCGGAACGGCGGCGGCAACGATAACGAGGCACGGGGTTGGGCGGCGCAGAAGTTCAAGGACGACCTCGATGCCGCACGTCAAGAGAACCCCACCTTGCCCGGCTTCGTCTTCTTCACGAATGTCGATCTTACGCCCGGTATCAAGCAAGGCCTAATGAAATATGCGCAGGAGAAGAGTGTGTCGGTCATCGAGATCTTTGATATGGAACGTTTGCGGAACGCTCTTGACAGCCCCGAGGGTTTGCTGGCTCGGCTTCAGTACCTCGGCATAGAAATGCAGCCGACCGAACAGCTTGCTCTGATCGGAAAGTATGGTACTCAATTGCAGGGTGCCGTCACTGCACGCTTCGACCGTGTTGAGCGGACGCTGTCACAAATGGAACGGTTCCTCGATTTTCAGAAACCGATCCTGCGGCTTGATTTCTACTTCGAACTCGTTGCGCCAACGACAAGTGCTGCTATTGGCGATGAAGCAATTCTCCTCGTGGTGCATGGTTTACACGACCTGAACGCACAATGGTATTGTTTGTGTAGGAATAATTTTGCGAGCCCTACGGCTCAACACTTTCGTGTTATGTCCCCGCACATGTGGGACATGAAGAACCTTGCCAATCTGCTAACTGGTCGAGACTCTATCGGCTGGGTCCCTAACATCATGATATCTTTAACCGAGTTGTCGTTAAACTATGGAATCGGTAACCGCCTTCGTCTTGCAGACCTTACTCTCACAGGCCTTGAGGCGATATGCACGGAGGGATTACGTAGCAAAATCAGAAGGCTATCTGTGGACATTAACGGTTATGAAGTGTTCAATCACGCCGCTGACGGTCAGGGTGATGCCCGTTCGATACCATGGGCAACTGGACTCTCATTCAATCCGACGGATCGGAAATGGTTTAATTTGCTAATGCTGAAGCAGCGTAACATGCTTCTTAGTCCACCTTCCCGGTCGCCTCGTTTCGGCCCAATTGTATCGGTGAATTTGCCGAAATAGCAAGCTCGTTATTTACCTATCGTCCAACCGCCAAACGGAAAAGGGGCCATCACTGATACTCAAGGGCGACTCATGCCACGATGTTCGGCACAACGGAAAAGGGGCCATCACTGATACTCAAGGGCGACTCACGCCACGATGTTCGGCACGGTGTATTCGAGAACCTTCGGATCGCGCGTGACGAGGGTCATTCCCTCCGTGCGCGCTTGCGCAACGAGCATTCGGTCGAACGGGTCGCGATGGTGGATCGGGAGCGACCGAACCGCCAAGGCGCGCGCGACCGTTATGGGGAGCGGCGTGAAGCGGCACTCGCGCATAGCCCGAATGCCTCGCCAATATCCGGCGGCAGCTCGTCGAAGTCCGGGGCCACGCGGACGCGTCCGCGCCACTGCCCTCCTTGCCGCGGGCCGTCCTGCCGTTGGTAGGCGAGCAACCTGGCCACCGGCTTTCCCACCCGGGCAATGACCACTTCCTCGCCTTGCTCGGCCGCCGTGATGAGCTTGGCGAGTTGCGACTGTGCTTCGTCAATCGTGGAAGTGATCATGGTTCGTTCCTTGGGGCATCCTGCGCGTTTCGTTGAGAGGTACCCGGCAGGGGCAACAGCGATCGCCCACTCTTGAAAGTCTAACAGCCGTCGGCCGTTGAGTCAATCTGCGCCGGCTGCGGCATGGTTTTCTGGCGGCCGTAACATGGCCGGCGCACTCCGTGTGGCCTGCGCAAGACCGATGCGGCCAGGGGGCCGTTCTACGGGGCGGCCTTGACGTCGTAGCACCACAGCACGTTCTGGTCGCGGATGAAAAGCCGGCCGTTGGCGACGACCGGATACGGCCACGCCTTTTCCATGGCGCCGTGGGTGTGCCGCGGCTGGCCCGGCGGCGTGAATTGGCCCTTGCGGCGGCAGGCGTCGGGCGCGGCCTCGACCAGGGCCACGACGACGGTGACCGAGGCGTAGGCGGCCTCCTCGCCGCCGGGCACGGCGGACTTCCACAGGACCGCACCGCTCTTCTTGTCCAGGGCCGCCAGCGTAGCCGTGCCGCCGCCGGGGGTGCAGACCAGCACGTCGCCGTCCACCAGCGGCGACTCGGCGTAGGCCCACTTCCCCGGCCGGCCGCCGAACTCGCTGCGGAGGCTCTTGTGCCAGCGCACCTTGCCGCCGGCCGTCGCCAGGCAGGCCAGGTCGCCGTCGGAGCCCAAGGCGTACAGCCAGTCGCCGTCGACCGTGGGCGTGGAGCGGGCCATGGGGAACGGCGGCTGCTGCTCGGGATTCCCGACCTTGCCGATCCGCGTGGACCAGACCTGCTTGCCGTCCTCGACGCCCAGGGCCGCGACGAACTCGTCGTCCAGCCCCCGATTGGCCAACAGGTAGAGCCGCGAGCCGACCACGGCGGGCGTGGCGTAGCCCTCGCCGATGTCGCTGCGCTGCCAGAGCAGCTTCGGTCCCCCCGCCGGCCACGCCCGCAGCAGGCCGGTCTCCTGCGAGACCCCGTTGCGTTGCGGACCGCGCCACTGCGGCCAGTCGTCGGCCCGGACCGTGGTGGTCCCCGCGACCAGGCTCGCCACGAGCAGGAACGCCGAGCCGATCAATAACCGATGTTTCGTCATGGGAACCTCCGGACTGCGGGTGCGACGCGCCGGCAAGGAGGGGCCGCTCACGCCGCGAAGGGCCCCGTCGCCTCACCGCCGCGAGTGTAACACGCGGCCGCCCCGTCCTGCAACCCCCCGGGTTTCCCCTGTTCCCTCGCTTGCGCTTCGGGCTGGTGTGTCTCCCCGGGTGTTCCCGTACCCTATTCCAGCCGGTGACGGAACATCCAGGCGGCCACGGGCAGCGTCACGGCGGCGATGACCGCCAGCGGCCACAGGTCGGGCAGCAACCGCCCCAGCCCCGTCCCTTCCAGGTAGACCCGCTGGGAGATGTCGATCGCGTAGCGCAGCGGGTTGACGAGCGTGAGGTACTGCAGCGCTTGGGGCATGTTGCTGATCGGCGTGGCCAACCCCGACAGCAGCGTGAAGGGCATCATTATCACGAACGTGAACAACATCGCTTGCTGCATGGTCGCCACCAGGGAGGACACCAGGAGCCCGATCCCGATCGCCGCCAGCAGAAACAGGGCGAGTCCCGCGTAGAGGGTCGCCAGCGAGCCGGCGAAGGGGATGCGGAACCAAAGCTGCGCCACCAGCAGGATGGTCGTGGCCTGTACCGTGCCGACGAGCATCGAGGGCAGGGCCTTGCCGGCCATGATCTCGGCCGGGCGGAAGGGCGTGACCAGCAATTGGTCGAACGTTCCCTGCTCGCGCTCGCGGGCCACCGACATGGCCGTCAGCAGAAGCGTCTGCATCATCGTGAGCGTGCCGATCAGGCTGGGAATCATGCTCCAGCGGGTCTCCAGATTCGGGTTGTACCAGGCGCGGGTCGTGACGCGGATCGGCGGCCCCGGCAGCCCGTGGTCCGCTTGCCATTGGGCGTTGAATCCTTCGACGATCGTGCCCACGTAGCCCATGGCGACGCCGGCCGTGTTCGAGTTGCGGCCGTCGGCGATCACCTGCACGTCGGCCGGCCCTCCGGCGAGCAACTGCCGCTGGAAGTCCTGGCCGATTTGAATCGCCAGCAGGGCGCGCTGCTGGTCGATAACGCTCTTCACGTCGGCGGCCCGGTCGAGGCTGGCGACGCGATGGAACACGCCCGAGCCGTCGAGCCGGGCCAGCAATTCACAGGAAGCGGCGCTGTGGTCCTGATCGACCACCGCGTAGGGCACGTCGTTGAGGTCGTAACTTGCCACATAGCCGTAGAGCAGGCATTGCACGATCGGCGGAATGAAGAGGGTGAACCGGCCGCGCGGGTCCTTCAGCAGCGCCAACAACTCCTTGCGAGTCAACGCGAGGATGCGGAGCATGGAAGCGAGCATGTTGCACCTCAAACCAACCTCTTGCGCATGGTCGCCCGGGTCACCAGCAGGAGCGCGGCTGCCATGCCGGCCAGCACGGCCGAATTGGGCACGATGACGCTCCACACGTCCCCGGCCAGGAAAACGGTTTGCAGCAGGGTCACGAAGTACCGGGCCGGCAGGGCGTGGGCAATCAGCCGCACGGGGGCCGGCACACTCCGCAGGTCGAACAGGAACCCCGAGAGCATGGTCGCCGGCATGAACGTCACGAGCATCGTCATCATGCTGGCCTCGAACTGGCTCTTCAGCACCGACGAGATCAACAGCCCCATGGCCACCGCCACCAGCAGATAGAGCATCGACACCCCGGCCAGCACGCCGAGCGAGCCGCGGAGCGGAACGTGGAACAGGAAGCTGCTGGCGAGGACGCACAGCGTCAGCCCGACCAGCCCGAGCGCAAAGTACGGGATCGTCTTGCTCAGCAGGATTTCGCCGGCGCGCACGGGCGTGACGAACAGGGCCTCCAGCGTACCCCGTTCCCATTCTCGCGCCATCACCAGGGTCGTGAGCAGCGACCCGATGAGCGTCATGATCAGGACGATCAGCCCCGGCACCAGGAAGTAGCTGCTGTCATTGGCGTCGTTGAACCACAGCCGCTGCTGGACGGTCACCGGTCCGCCCGCCGCGTCCTTCCCTTCCGCCGCCCGGCGCGCCGTCCATTGGCCGACGGCCTCTTGGGCATAGCCCTGAATGATCCGGGCGCGGTTGGCGTCGGTCCCGTGGACGAGGACCTGCACTTCGGCTTGCCCCAGGCTGAGCTGCCGGGCGAAGTCGGGGCGGATGCGGACGATCCCGTCCACCCGGCGATCGAGCATCAGCTCCTTGGCCTGCGGCATCGAGGTGAGCAGTTGCGCCTGGAAGTAGGGCGAGAGGCAGAAGCCGGCCGCCAGCTCCGTCGCGTCGGGCGAAGGGTCTTCCAACACAACGGCCACGGGCACGTCCTTCACGTCCAGCGACAGGCCGTAACCGAACAGCAGAATGAGGATCACCGGCAGCACGACGCCGATGGCGATGCTGCTGGGGTCGCGGACGATCTGCCGGGCCTCCTTCCGCACCAGCGACCAGACGCGCCGCCCGCTTGCAGCGAACGAAGGCGGAAATTGGAGAGCGTGTCGCGGCATGGCTGGATGGCTACGCTCGTTCCTTGCGGGCTACGACGGCGGTCGGGCGAAATCTGCCGAGGGATGCCGCCGCCAGCAGCGCGGTTTTCCAGGAATTGCCAACATGCTGAATGTCGCTCAGGCCGAGCGCGGCCAGCCCGGCGGCATACTCCGCACCATGCTCGATATCCGCGAGGACGATATGACCTCCCGGCCTGATGACGCGGACCATCTCGGCAAGCGTCTGTGAACGTTCTTTCGCCTCGCGCAGATTGTGGACCGCCCAGTGGGACAGAACCACGTCGAAAGACTCGTCGGAGAAAGGCAATTGGCGCATGTCGGCGGTCTGGACCTCAACACGATCCGCCACGCCCTCCATCCGCGCATTGTTCAAGGGCACGTCCGGGCGGTTATCGGCTTGATCTTCCGAGTGCCAGAGGTCGATCCCGACAACCTTGCCCGCCGGAAGCCGCTTGGCGGCTGCCACGAGCATCAAGCCATGCCCGCAGCCAACGTCGAGAACGCGCTCGCGCCCGCTCCAGGGAACGAGGTCGAGCAGATGCTCGCGTTGGCTGAGCTTGCCGACGCGGCTGGCGCGGAGCACAAGAAAGCCCACGCCGAGGAAATCGGCCGCGCAGAACAGAAGCAGGCCCGCCAGAAGAGTGCCCCACGGCTGCCCGGGCCACAAACCAAAAGGCGCCGGCAGCAGGAGCGCCAGGGCGACGGTCCCCGCAATGAGCAGATTGCGGACCACGCCGGGGGCGTCAATGCCATAGTCCGGACGTTTCACGGTATGCGACCCTCACTTTCACACGCGAGCGATCAAAGAACTTCCCTCGTGCGCGCATCTTCGACGATGGCAATGAACGCATCCTCCATCGTCGGCTCCCGGCCGGACTCGCTCACGGCGCGGCGGCGAATCTCGGCGGGCCCGCCCTGGGCCAACACCCGCCCCGCATCCAAGATGGCCACCCGGTCGCAGTATTCGGCCTCTTCCATGAAGTGCGTCGTGACGATCACGGTGACCCCTTGTTCGGCCAGGGCCGTGATGCGCCGCCAAAACTCGCGGCGGGCCAGCGGGTCCGCGCCGCTGGTGGGCTCGTCCAGGAAGAGGATTTCCGGCTCGTGCAACAGGGCCGCCGCCATCGCCAGCCGCTGCTTGTATCCGCCGGGCAACTGGCCGCTGGGCAGCCGCGCCAAAGGCGCAAGCTCGAATTCCACCAGCGCCCAGTCCACGCGGTCGCGCCGCCGGCCGCCGCGCAGGCCATAGGCGCTGGCGAAAAACTCCAGATTTTCCCGCACCGAAAGCTGGCCGTAAAGCGAGAACTTCTGAGCCACGTATCCAATCCGCTGCCGGGCCGAGGCCCGCGCGTGCCGCACGTCCACCTCCGCCACGCACAGCGTCCCGCCGCTGGCCGGCAGCAGCCCGCAGAGCATGCGGAACGTCGTCGTCTTGCCGGCCCCGTTCGGGCCCAGCAGTCCGAAGACCTCGCCGCGGCGAACCTCGAAAGTGACGTGATCGACCGCCGTAAAGCTCCCGAATCGCCGCACCAGATCGCGGACGCGGACAACCGTGTCGCCGTCATGCCGGTCCGGCGGGGGCCCGGCGAGTTTTCCTGGCGGGTCGTAATGTAGCCAGCACACGCCGTGTGCCGGATCCCGCACACGGCGTGTGCGGACTACATTGCCAAGCAACGCTGTGGCACCCAAGAGCACCATGAAGCCGTCCTCGAACCGCGCCGCGGCGGGAAGGAACGCGGCCCTTGCCGGAAGATCATCGCTTGCAGGCCGAGCATCGGGCCCGGCAACCCGGATGAACCGCACGCGACCGCCTTCCGGCACCGCGTCGATCACGTCCGGCGCATCCAGCAGGCGAGCTTGAAACGCGCGGGCCGTTTGCCCGGCGGGCGCCTCGGCCAGAAACGTCCGCCCCGCCGCCAGGCGGCTGACCTCTTCCGGCCGGCCCTGCGCCAGCACCTTGCCCTGGTGGAGAACGACAACGTGCCCGCACCGCTCGGCCTCGTCCAGGTACGACGTGCTCAAGAGCACGGTGAGGTGTTGGTCGTCGACCAATTGGAGAATGATCTCCCACAGGTCCCGGCGCGAAAGAGGATCAACGCCGACGGTGGGCTCGTCCAGCAACAACAGTTCCGGCGAGCGGACCAGCGTGCAGGCAAGCCCCAGTTTCTGCTTCATGCCGCCCGACAGCCGGCCCGCCAGGCGGTCCCGGAACGGCCCCAGCGCCGTCATCTCCATCAGCCGCGGGTATCGCTCGCGTCGCTCCTCCGCCGTCAGGCCGTGCAGGTCGGCGTAGAGGTCGAGGTTCTCCCGGACGCTCAAATCCTCGTACAGTCCGAACTTTTGCGGCATGTAGCCGATCCGCGATTGCACCTGCTGGGGGTCGGCGGCGACATCGACGCCCAAGACATTCAGCTCGCCTCCGTCGGCCGCCATCAAACCCGCGGCCAAGCGGAGGAGCGTCGTCTTGCCGGCCCCGTCCGGACCGACCAGGGCCGTGAGCGTGCCGTGGCTGGCCTCCAGCGAGACGCCGTCGAGCGCCTGCACGATCTCGCCGGTCTTGCGGCGGAACGTCTTTCGCACGTCGCGGCCGGCCAAGGCCGGCCGGCTTTCATCGGCGGCGATCATCTTCCGGTGCGCTCCCCATCGCCGCAGGCGCCAGGTACACCGTGGCCGGCATGCCCAGACGCAATTCCTCCGCCGGGTCCTTCACGAATACGCGGACTTCGTACACCAGGCTCGTCCGCAGCTCCTCGGTCTGGACGGCCTTGGGCGTGAATTCGGCCACCGGCGAGACGAACCCGACCCACCCGTCGAATCGCCGGTCGGGGAAGCTGTCCACCGTCACCGACGCCGCCATCCCGGGATGCACGTGCCCCAAGTCCGGCTCGGAGACGTAGGCCCGGACCCACTTCGGGTCGGTGATCGCCAACGAGAACACGGGCTTTTGCGGGGAGGACATTTCGCCCGGCTCCATGATCCGCGTGCGAACGACGGCATCCGCCGGCGCCGCAAGTTGCGCGTCGGCCAGTTGTTGCCGCAGCAGTCGGGCTTGCGCCTCGCAGGCCCTCAGTTGCGCCTCGGCCTGGGCGATGTCCTCGGCACGCGGCCCGATGACGGCCAGGTCCAACGCCTTCTGGTTGACCTGGAGTTTCGCCGCCGCCATGTCCACGGCCGCTTTTCCCAGGTCATAATCCGCCCGGGGCAGGGCCTTCTTCGGCAGCAGCGCGTCGAAGCGAGCCATATCTTGTCTGGCCCGGGTGGCGTCGGCCTTCGCCGACTCGACGTTGGCGCGGGCCTGGGCAATCTCTTCGGGACGGCTTCCGTGGTGTAGCCTTTCGACGACCTGGCGTTGGGCCGCAGCCTGGGCCTCGGCCTGGGCGGCCTGCGGCTCCAGGCGACTCGTATCCAGCCGGGCCAACACCTGCCCCCGCCGCACGCGATCGCCTTCCTGGACCAGCACGGCGGCAATCCGCTCGTTGTTATTGAACGCCAACTGCACCTGCCGCAGGTCCACATTGCCGTACAGCGCCAGCTCACTGTCGGCGCGCTTGCCGGCGGCCAACGACCGCCAGGTCCACCCGGCGGTCGCGCCCACCGCGCCGAGCAGCAACACAAGCCATACCAGTTTTCTCATGGGCCACCCCCCGAGCAGAACAACGACGGATGCCGGAAGCTCTCTAAAATACAAATTTCAATTTACGATTTGATTCGCTACTGGCAGTATATCGGTGCCGTCCGCGTAGGTCAATCTCTAATTTCAATTTCAGATTTGACGCAGTTCCCGCCGGGCGATATATTTCTTTCATGGCACGGCACGGTAACATACCCACCAACTCGGGCGGGAAGCGTGCGGCAGCTCAGCAGAGCACCCGTCAGCGGTTGCTGGAGGCGGCGGGGCAAGTCTTTGCAGATAAAGGATTTAGTGATGCCACAGGCAAGGAGATCGCCGTGTTGGCCCGCACCAACAGCGCCGCCGTAAACTACTACTTTGGTGGGATTGATGAGTTGTATGCCGCAGTGATCCGGGAAGCTCGGAACCGACTGGTCACAACCGAAGATGTTGTGGCGGCCCTTGCCGGAAAAGCCGATGCCAAGGCCAAGTTGGAAGCGGTCATCGGACTGATCGTCCGCGCGATCACCAGCCCGGCGGCATCGTCCTGGGCGATCCGCGTTCTCGGCCGCGAGATCGTCTCCCCATCGCCGGCCCTGGAGCCCTTGCGGGAGGACGCAATGATGCGGATAGGCATCATGCGGGGAATTGTCGGCGAGTTGATTGGGCTGCCCGAAGATCATCCGGCCGTCACGCGCGGCGTCATCAGCGTCATGGCCCCGATCCTATTGCTCCTGGTCTTTGATCGTTGCATGTTCCGTCGCATGTTCCCCGAGTTTGGCTTGACTCCCGCGGACAACGCGGCCGTAATCCGCCACTTGGTCCAGTTCGCATTGGCCGGCCTGTCCGCCGTGGCCCGCGACGCGCAGGTGAACCCTCAGCCGTGACGGGTGCCGATCGGGCCGAGGGGACACCGCCCTATCGGCTCGATCGCATCTTGCGGTCTGGCGGGCCGGGGGCGATAATCGGGGATCTATGCGAAATACCGCTCTTGGCCTGGAACTCGCTGTGGTCCTGGTCCTCTCCGCCGGCCGGTGGGCCGCGGGGCAAGAGGAGGGGCCGGCGCCGCCGCCCCGCGGCCAGGCGGCCAAGGCCGAGGAGCAGCCGGCGGAGAAAGGCCAGCCGGGCCGCCTGACTATGCAGGCCATCGTCCAGATGCGGCAGCAGCGGCAGACGCAGGCGCGGATCGTGGAAATGGCGGCCGAGCAGGGCGTGGGGTTCGAGGTCACGGCGGCCACCCAGTACCAGCTCCGCCGCATGGGTTTCGATGCCGAGCAGATCGAGGCCCTCAAGGCCGCTTACGCCGCCAAGGCGGTCCGCGCCGTGCCCTTGGTGCCCGGCCAGGGGCTGCGGATCACCGAGGCCCAGCGCGACAAGATCCTGGAGCAGATCGCCGAGATCACCAAGGCGAGCGGCGCGAACGTGTCTCCGGTCGCAGGGCGGCACGTCACGTTGTGGGCGGCCAAGGACGATCAGGTCGTCTACTTCCCGGACATCCAGAAGCTGGAGAAGTTCCTGGAGGCGAGGTGCAAGGAGCCGATCCGCTCCGGCCTGGACAAGCGCGCGGCCCACGTCATCCTCATCAAGCACCGCTACGAGTACGAGAAGTGGATCCTGGCCATGTTCGACGTCATGGGCGACCCGTTCGCCCGGGACAACCCCGGCAGCACCGTCGGGCTGAAGGCGGCGATGCTCAAGTGGCCCGGCTACTGCCCCCCGAACTTCTCCGTGTTCTGCATGGAGGGGCAAAAAGCCGATCAACTGCACCGTTTCGTGGCCACGGGCATGGGCTACATGTACTTCACGCAACTGGTCGAGTCGCAGCGGCACGCCCCGCTGGCCACCGGTTTCGCCAACGGCCTGGAGTCGGTGCTGGCCGGCACGCCCAGCGTCATGCTGTTCAGCAACAGCTACCAGAACGAGGGCCGCAACCTGGGCGCGGACGGCCGGGCCTGGATCCACCTGGTTCAGCACCGCATCGCGACCAAGGAAATCTCGCCGGTGGGCGACCTGCTGCAGATGGACACCACCACGATGCTCCTGCCGCACTACGCCGAGGCCTGGAGCCTGACGGGCTTGCTGGCCAAGCAGCCCGCCAAGCTCGCGGAGCTGGTCGTGGCGCTCCGCGGGGAAAGGGCCACGCTGAAGACCGTCCTGCGCGTCTACGGCTGGGACGAAAAAGAGCTGACGCGGCAGTGGCACCAGTACGTGCTCGCGCAGCAGTGAATCCCGCCTCACTGCCGTTTCATGGCGGTCCCGGCCAGGAGGTCCAGCGTCTGGAGGTCGAGGCCGAAGAGCGGCGTCGCGGGATGCCGATTGCCGGCCCCCGCTGCGGTGTTTCCCGCTCGGGCCCCCGTGAAGCGGAGCAGGACCTCATCGCTCGCCTGGCCGGATGCGGCGGTCCGCAGGGCGGCAACTTGGGGCATTGTATCCCCCGCCGGCAACGCCAAGGATGAAGGGGGAAGGGTGAAGGATGAAGAACTTGGAACCGGTGAAGGCGGCAACACGGCCAGCGGCCACAACCTGGGGACTGTCCCAATTTTCGTTCCACGAAAATGGGACTGTCCCCCTCCCGCGGGTCGGCCGACGACGGCGGAGGCCACCGCGTTGGATTCGGGGACCGGCTGGGCGGCCAACAAACGATCCACTGCTGCGGGGGCCACGGCCGCCGCGGCCGCGAGGACCGAATCGCTGACTTCCGGAGAACCCGCCCCTCCGCCGGCCGGCGCGACGCTCGCACCGCTCACCACCAGTGCCGCCGTCCCGGTGCCGGCCTGCCCGGCGGCCGCCACGCCCGCCTGAAGAACCCCGCCGGGGGCCACCTGAGCCATCATCGGGCCCTCAACGGTGCCGGGCTCGCCTAGCACGACGGAGCCGTCCGCACCAACCGAAAGGGCCGAACTGGCTGGGATTGCTGAACTGCTTTCGGCCACCAGCACTCCATCGCTCACCGTGGTGCCGCCGGCGTAGGCGTTCGGCAGGGACAGGGCGACGGAGCCGCCGCCGGTTATTATCAGGCCGCCGGCCCCGCAATAGGCCAGGCCGCCAGCCGGGATCGGGTCGCCAGCCGCGGAATCGATGGTTAGGTCGGCGGACGTGTCGCTTGGAGCCGTAATCCCGATGCTCGTGACGCAGGTCGGCGGGCACGGTGGGACCGCGTCGGCTAGCGGCGCCGAGCCCGTGATGTAGGTGTGCAAATTGCCGTCGCCGCCTAGCGTCAAGGTCAGGCCCGCCGAGGTCCAGTCGGCCGGGGTCACGGTCAACGTCGCGGGGGTCACATCGAGCGTGCCATCCACGAAAGCGAAACTGTAGTTCTGCGCGGCCAGGGTGCCGGGCCCCGCGACGATCGTATAGTCCCCCACAGGGCTTGTGCTCGCGGCGGAACAGGTCAAGCCGGGGCTGCCCGTCACGCCGCTGGTCGCCAGCGTGTCGCCGCTCACAAAGCCGGAGTAAGTGGGCACGAATGTCGGGTTTGGGTCGCCGTACGCGCGGCTTTCGTCCTCCGCCGCGACGGTCAACGTCGCCGGGACAACGTTGAGTGTCCCGTTGGCGAAAGTGAACGTGTAGTTCTGGGAAGCCAGCGTGCCCGGGCCCGCGAAAATCGTGTAATTCCCCACCGGGCTGGCGCTCGTGGCGGAGCAGGTGAAGCCGGGGCTGCCCGTCACGTCGCTGGTCGCCAGCGTCTCGCCATTTTGGAAGCCGCTGATTGTGGCTGTCAGGGCCGGGCTCCCGGCACCGTATACCCCGTTGCTGTTGTCGGCCGCGACCGCCAATGTCGCCTGCGTCACAGTCGCGGAAAGACATGGGCGGACCACGCGAACCCCACGCGCTTGGTCGGCAAGGTACAAGTCGCCGTTGCCCGCAACTGCTAGGCCGTCGACCGACCACACTTGCGCGCCCAGCGGCGAAGCCCCGTCTGTGGCCCCGCAGTGGCCATTGCCGACGACAGTTGTAAGTATGCCACTGGACATATCCACCTTGCAAACGCGGAGTGAGCCCGAGGCCACAAAGATCAGGTTTCCGTTCTTGTCCAGGGTAACATCTATCGGATCACCGAAAGACGCTGCGGTAGCCTGAATGTTGTCGCCGACCCATACTCCACTGTTGCCGCCGGCAACTGTCGTAATCCTGCTTGTGGAAACGTTCACCTCACGGATGCGGTTGTTGCCAGAGTCCGCGATGAACAGGTCGCCGCTCGCGTCCAACGCAACGCCCATCGGTCCGGCGAGTGACGCCGAAGTGGGCGGGCCGCCATCGCCGCCAAATCCGCCCGTTGCACAGCCGGCTACCGTCCTGATCGAGTTTGTGGCCGCGATGAACTCCCGGACGCGGTTGTTCAACATGTCGGCGACAAAAATGTCGCCGGCGCCGTCCAATGCGATGCGGGTGGGATGGTTGAGTTCCACACCGGTAGCGGGGGAACCGTCCCCATTAAATCCGGCGGTTCCATTGCCAACCACTGTGCTGATGAGGCCCGTGGAAAGATCAACCTCACGAATGCGGCAGTTCCACGTGTCCGCAATGAAGAGATGCCCCAGACCATCAAGGGCCACTCCTTGGGGCCCATTAAGTGATGCCGCGGTGGCCTGGATGCCGTCGCCGTTGTAGCCCGCGGTTCCATTACCTGCAATAGTTATGATTGCACCGCTAGAAACGACGACTTCGCGGATGCAATTGTCGCCTGTGTCAGCAATGAACACGTCGCCGCTCGCGTCAATCGCCACGTCGGAAGGCCCGCCGACTTCAGGGCTTCCTGCGAATGTGGTGATCATCGAGCTGGTACTGCCCGGAAACTCGGAACTGTAGCCGCTGTAGACTGCCGTCAGTTCCTGCGAGCCTGCCTGGATCGCCGTGGTCGAAATGGCCCCAATCCCTCCGCTCACTGTCGCTGTGCCGAGCGCTGTTCCCCCATCAATAAATGTGACCGTCCCGCCGTTCGGGGTCGCGCTCCCGTCCGGCAGGAGAGCGATGGTTGCCGTGAGCGTCACCGGCTGGCCGTAGGTGCTGGAAGGCGGCGATGCGCTGAGCACCGTGGTCGTAGTTGCTGGGCCGGCGAAAGTCACTGTCCCAGATATTGCAAAAGAGAAGGGGGAGCCCGCCGCATTGCTCGTGAAGCTAACGCCGCCACCGAGCGTGCCCGGGTTAGCCGTGCTCATCTGCACGGTGAAGTTGTCGCTGCCGCCCGCAGGGATGGTGCTTGCGAGTGGACCGGTAATTGTGAACCCCGGAGGCACGGTCATCGCGCCAATGGTGAGCGTTCCCGTCCCTGTGTTTTGAACCGTGAACGATTGGGTGGGTGCCGCGGAGTTCTGGGCCACCGAGCCGAAGTACGTTCCACAGCCGTCGCCTTGGCCGTTGAAAATGTTTCCGGCAGTGCCACCGTCCCAGCCCTCGACAACGATTTCAGGCGTGCCCGTGACCGTGCCCGTTGTGCTCACCGGGTCGCTTAGAGCCCCATCGTTGTCCTGGGCGACCGCGTAATAGGTGTTGGCGCCGAGGGCGAAACCGGCTGTCGAGCCGTCCCACGACCAAGTGCTCGCGCTCTGGGTCCCACTGCCAAGAAACGTATCGCCCCCGGAGCCGGTCTGTAACCCCGGCTGCCCGTTGCTCTCGCAGTAAAAATCCACGCCAACGACCGTGCCGTCGCTGTCGGTGACGTTACTGGCCGTCAACGTCAGGTCGCTTCCTTGGATCACCGGCTCCGGGCTCGTTCTCAGCGAGCCGATGCTCGGCGGCTGGTGGACCGCCTGTACCGTGCCGTTGACCGGGATTAACTTGTCGAGGCTGCTATGGAGGGTGTCGTCGACCGCGAGATAGCCGTTGACGCTGGCCGTGGCCGCGGCGCTGATCCGGGCGTACACCGTGGTGCTGGAGAGGTCGCCGCTTGCGTCGGTGTAAAGCGACAATACGTCGGCGAAGCCGGAGGTGTAGTTTTGCGAGATTTCACACCCGGTGGGTGCCCACAGGAGCACGCTATCGGTGCCGCCCAGCCCGCTGCCGTTGACGGTAAAGCCCGCGGTGGCGCCGGCCGTGCCTTGGGTAGCTGTGGGCAATGTCAGCGATATCACGCTGACCCCGAGCGTGGGGCTTGTTGGCGAATTAACCGTCCCGGTTGTCGTCACGGTGTTGCTGTACGCGTAGTCATCGTCCTCCGCCCACGCCATGTAGGTATTGCTTCGCGTCGGGAATCCGCTGGTCGAGCCTGTCCATGTCCAAGTCGTCCCGTTTTGGGTCCCGAGCCCCAAGAACTCGTCCGTGCCGCGGTCGATTGCGCCGTTCCCGTTCACGTCGCGGTAAAATCCCACGGCAACCACTGTTCCGTCACTATCCGTGACGTTGTTGGCTGTCAGCGTCAGAGTGCTCCCAAGGACCACCGGGTTCGGGCTCCCGCTCAGCGACCCGACGCTTGGCGGCACGTGCGCCGGCGGATTGACGGTCACTGACGTTGGGCCTAGACCGGCGTCTTGCTCCGTGCTATAGACGTTATTCTCGTCCACGACGTGAATGCCGTACCACCACACGCCCACCGGTGGGTTACTGTCGACAAAGGAGCCCGCGACCTGGCCAGTGCCGGAAACGGCAACAGTTTGGATGGGGGAGCTTCCCCAGTTGCCCGGGACTCCGTTTGCGTCGGGCGCGCGCCACAACTCGACCTGCTTCAACCCCGGGCCAGTAGCGTCCGACACCGTCCACTGGATTTGCACGGACGTACCCTGGGTCAAGGCTGTCGGGCTGACCACAAAACTGTTGACCGACGGGGAGGACGATATGAGGGCGTAGGCCGCATCTCCGAGTAGCTTGTGCGCTTTCTCGGTTGGGTGCATACCGTCCCAAAAGAGATAAGTATCCGCGCTTGCGATCTGGGTCAGGGTGGCGTCGGGCCAAGCCTCACTCACGGTGTTCGTAAAGGTGTAGCCTGGGTAGGTCCCATCTAGCATCTCGTTAAACAGTGAATGGACATCGAGGCCGTAAAACGTGACGCCCGGGTTATTGCGGCGGAGTTGTCCAAGTTCCAAGGCCCAGTCGGTATTAAATGTCTGCACGGCATCGGCGAGGGCGGCATTTATAGAGGGGGAGTACCCGGGGTCAATGTTGCGTGGATTATATGAGCCCTGCGCATGAGGTATCTGATCCAGTTCGGGTAGGTTTGGCCAGAGGATGAACTTGGCGCTACTGCTGCCATTGGTGATAAGCTGGTTGATGTAGGTCGTGATGTTCGTGACGGCGATGGCTGCTGTAGACTCGAAATCATGTATTCCGGGGGTCTGTCCCGAGGATTGCGCATTGTCTGCGGCGGCAATCAAATCGTTCCCACCGGCCCAGATTGCGTAAAGCGTGTTACCGGGAAAGACCATAGCCTGGCCGAAGAAGTCGCTAATCTGCTGGCCAACATTGGGAAAGCCATAGGGATAATTCATGGCATCAGCAAACCAAGCTGCGCCGGACTCGTCCCCCTGGCCCGTTTGCGCTCCCCCTGTCGCCCAGTTCTCCCCACCCGAGGAAGCGGGAGTTGCTGCCGGGATACCGAGTTGTGCGGCCAATTCTTCCTCCCAAACGCCCGTGTTGGAACTTGGGGGGCTGCTCGTCGGATCAGAAGTGAACCGGCCGTTGCTTTCCTTAAGGCCTTTGACATCCCAAGCGATCGCGGGCGGCACGTTGCCCGTGTCGGACAGGCTATCGCCGAAGACGATCATTTGCGAGAAGTGGGGCGCCGCGCCTAGCACCAGCCTTGGTTCCAGCGGCTCGCAAACGAGTCGGCGGCGACCGACAGAAAGCCCAAGTGCCCCGGCTCGCGGCCTCCTGCTGCGGCGGCCGGCCCCTCTCGGAAAACGAAGACCTCGATGCATGACCTCTCTCCTTTATGCTGTCCCCAGTGCAAGCCCGATACTGGAGCAATTCGGCGTAGGAATCGCGCCCGGCCACATCCACGCGCCACGGGAAGGCAGAGTACCCGCGGACCACCAGGGAATGCCTCTCGGTGGCTGGTGAAGACCGGTGCTGGTGGGCGGAAACATGCCCGCGCCTCCGACCGTTGTGCCCCCGTCCCCGTTGGCCGGTGGGCCTCCGAGGGTGGGGAACGGCCCCCTTTATCGCGCCTCTATGCCAAAAGTCAATAGCCCCCCCAGAGAACAGGGCTGCCCAGGGGGCAGGGCGCGCGGGCCCGGGCCCGGGTTGACACATCGCGGCGTGCGTATTACAATTTGGTGTCGGGTGTAATACAGCCCCGCTAAGGATCCCATGCTGGAGAACCCGTGATGAAGACCGTGTGTTTGAGACTGCCCGAAGCCCTCGCCGACCGGTTGGCCACGATGGCTCGAAAGAAAGGCCAGAGCAAATCGGCCGTGCTCCGTGCCATCCTCGACACGTCCCTCGCGGAAGGCCAGGGTGCCCCGGAAGGCTCCGCCCTGGAGGCGGCGGGGGATTTGGCGGGGTGCTTGGAGGGGCCGCCCGACTTGTCCTGCAACCCGCGGTACCTGCAGGGTTTCGGCCAGTGAACCAGCGGCTCCTGCTAGACACCGGTCCCCTGGTCGCTTTGCTCAACGGCCGCGACCAGCGCCACGACTGGGCAAGCCTCCAGTGGGCCCAGGCTGCGGTGCCCCTGCGGATCTGCGAGCCGGTCCTCACGGAGGCCTGTTTCCTGCTGCGTGCCGTGCCCGGCGGCGCCCAGGCGGTTATGGAGCTGCTCCGCCGCCGGGTCTTGGAAGTCGCCTTTCACGTTGAGGAGCAGTTGGAGCCGCTGGGTCGCCTGATCCGCAAGTACGCCACGGTCCCCATGTCGCTGGCCGACGCCTGCCTCGTCCGCATGGCCGAAATATTGCCCGAGAGCACGGTGCTCACCCTCGACCGCGATTTCCGGCTGTATCGCAAGAGCGGGCGGCAAGTCCTGCCGGTGATCATGCCCGAGGACTCGTAGGCGTATTCACGTCCCGGCTCGGACTCAAGAGCTGCTCATCGGGCGTGTGGGGCAAGATTCTCTGGCGACCGTAATGTAGCCGGCACACGCCGTGTGCCGGGCTCTGCACACGGCGTGTGCGGACTACATTGCCAGAGAACCTTGCCGCACACCATCGGGCTACGGCTGGCCCTGGCGATCGAAAGGGTGTTTCCAGGGCGGGCGGTACGCCCGCTTGAGGAGTTGCGCGGCGGCGGGGTTGCCGGGGATGTGCTCGGAGGCCGCGTCCCAGCGGATGGTCGAGGCCGTCTCATAGGCGATCATGGCCAACTGGACCGTCGCCGTGGAGCGGAAGGCGTCGTCGATCAGGCACGTGGGCGGCCGGCGGGTGCGGACCGCGCGGAGAAAGTCCTCCACGTGCAGCAGGCCGAGATCGGCCTCGGCCTTCTCGAACGCCGGCGCCTTGCGCTCGGCGCCCTTGCCCCGCGGCAGGACCACCCACTTGCCGTCGCCGGCGAATACGGTCGCCTTGTCGCCGTAGAAGAAGATGCCGTTGCCGGTTTCGGGGTTGTATTCCTCCGCGCCCCAGATGCGGTGCCGCCACACCAGCGGGGCGCGGTCGAACTCGAAGTGGACGCTGAGCGTGTCGGGCGTGGTGATCTTGCCCTTCAGATAATACAGGCCGCCGGCCGCCGTGACTTGCGTGGGCGTGGCCAGGCCCAGGATCGTGCGGCAGGCGTCGATGAGGTGAATGCCCCAATCCACCAGGTGGCCGTGCCCGCTGGTCTTCTCCAATCGCCAGTTGACGTGGCCGACTTGCGGGCTGTAGGGGATCTTGGGGCCGGGGCCGCACCACAGGTCCCAGTCGAGCGCGGCGGGCGGGGCTTGCGGCGTGGGGTCCTTGGTGCCGGCCGTGTAATGGATCTGGGCGTCGACCTGGACGATCCGGCCGGCGCCGCCCGAGTCGATGAACTGCTTGACCTCCCGGAAGGCGGGACTTTGCCGCCGCTGGAAGCCGATCTGCACGATGCGGCCGTGCCGCCGGGCGGCCTCGACCATGGCCCGGCCTTCGCGAATGTCGTAGGCCAGCGGCTTCTCGCAGTAGATGTCCAGTCCCCGCTCCAGGGCGGCGATGAACGGCAGGGCATGCCAGTGCGGCGGCGTGGCGATGATCACCGCGTCCAGGCCCTTCAGCTCCAGCAGGTCCTGGTAGAGCTTGAACGTCTTGGGGCGGCCGGCCTGGAGCTTTGCGAGCTCGTCGGCGCTTTGCCCCAGGTGGTCGCTGTCGACGTCGCAGACGGCGGCCAGGTGCGTGCCGCCGGCCCGGAGCGCCGCCCGGGCATCGGCCATGCCGTAGCCGCCCGCGCCGATCAGGCCGAGGTTGAGCGTCCGTTTTTCCGCCGCGCCGTAGACGGAGCGGCCCAGGGCCAGGGTGGCCGCCGCGGCAGCCGTCGTGCCCAGAAATTCTCGCCGTGTGCTCGCCGCCATAGGAAGCTCCTTTGCTTACAAGGGTTCT
>Ga0187848_10000197_pt1 | contig 55878 bp, 58 predicted proteins | sample June2016WEW_4_40_FD_132424 | JGI IMG/M metagenome (GOLD analysis project Ga0187848, IMG submission 132424) | Peatland microbial communities from SPRUCE experiment site at the Marcell Experimental Forest, Minnesota, USA - June2016WEW_4_40 | ecosystem: Environmental > Terrestrial > Soil >... | reverse complement strand
CTAAAAAAGGAACAGAATACGGCCGCGGTCGGGCTGGTCTGGTGGTTTGGCGCAAAAGAAGGGGCTTGGTAAGTCGCGGCGAAGAGACCCGACTGGCCGCTTCCTGAGCGGGACCGTGACGCCGTCGCCTCAACAAGCGAAATTGGCCGGTAATTTTCGGGCATTCGGAAAGCGCATAGGCCGTGGTTCAGCGCCGTGAGCCGTCACTTGGCTGGCTTGTCGGTATGCCGCGGTAGTGCCCGCGACCGGATTACTACCGGGAAGTCCTTGGATCGGAGGGATCGGAGGGGTCATCGGAGGGGTCATCGGAGGGGTCAGCCTGACGGAAGCTGTTGGCGAAAACCGCCAACACGTCGGACCGCTCCTACATGTTGGTGAATTTTGCGTTTCGGTAGGCACCCTCGGCTCGGAATCTCCTGAGGGAGCGCCGTAACACCTCGGAGGGCGCCTTACCTCGGCGCCCAACTGGGTACTATTCCCACGGCGGGCACAGACGGAGAACGTCCATTAGGAAGTCCTTGATCAGCCCTGGGATGAGGATATCCTAGCCACACGAACCGCCCCGATAGGTCTTTGCCTCTCCGCCCCGGTGCCGCAAGCGCCCTTTTCATGTTCGAAACGCGAAAATCGCGAACATGCGGGAGCGCTCCGACGTGTTCGCGGTTTTCGCCAACAGCTTCCGTCAGGCTGACCAGTTGGCCACGTCAGGCTGACCAGTTGGCCACCTCGCTCTGGTCACCCGGCCTCCACACCTCGTGCAAGATGTACAAAAACGGGCAAACTGCTCACGACCACAGGCTAAAGCCTGTGCCACCTTGTCTGGGAACCTTATTTCGCCACCAGCAGCACCGCGACCGCGCAGTCCTTCTCACTTACCCGCACGCGTTTGGGGACGCCCAGCGCGCGGATCTCGCGTGGATAGCCGCGCGCGTAGGCTGTCACCGTGTAGTCGCCCGCGGCGAGTCCGTCGAACACAAATCGCCCCGCCTGGCCGGTTTCCACGTATCGCGTACCAGCCGGGCCGCTAAGCTCGACCACCACGCCGGCAACCGGCTGGGAGATGTGCTCCGGATCGCGCGTCTTGTCCATCTCCACCTGGTACATCTCGTTGGAAGTTACGAACCCTTCCAGTCGCCCCGCACTCTTAGGCGCGTGGCCCAGCAGCATCAGGTAAGCCAGATCGTCCGCCGCATCCGTCAAACGGCGAGTGCGCGAGCAACTGCCAGTCGAAACGATGTTCGACTCCTCGTCGTCGTCGGCATACACCAAGTACGTTTCGCCCACTTGAAAGTCGAAGCCGCAATCCCCAAACGGGGTCCACAGGTCGACGTAGCGCGGTTGGCCGTCATTCTTGCGCTTGCTCTCGCCCTTCTGCTTGTCATCGTCCTGGTTGCCGCCGGCCTGGTCCGCGTCGTCGTCCGTATCGCCGCGGAACTGCTCCAGCACTCTCAGCCGCACGTGCTTGCCGTGATCCATCACCCAGTAGAAGAGCTTGGCCAGATCGTCCGCGCTCGCGGCTGCTGCAATCGCCAGCCGCCGGTCGTCGGGCAGGTCGGGAAATACCTTGAGGTAGGACCGCTTCAATTCCTCCAGCGCGCCGGGCGTGCCGCTCTTGCGCGCCTGATCGTAACCGCGATTTAACGATTCCAGCGACGCTCGCTGCGCCGGATTCCAGCGGCTGAATACGCCGGGATCCATCGATTCCACCGTGCCGATGAAGACCACGTCGCTGGCCGCCGCTTCCCGGCAGGCCGATAGCGACAGTTGGCAATCGCAGGCAACCAGCACGGGCACGCACAGACACGCCGCAGCCAGCACCCGCATCATGCTCCTATCCTAGCACCGGCGAAACCGAGGCCTGGGGAGAAAACTCTCGTCGCGTACGCGTGGTCGGTTAGGCCGGCTCCAGTACTCGTTCCTGACGATTGGTACTCGGCATCGCGCTTTCCTCATGCGATAACGAAAGTACGGACGGCAGCAACTGCTCATGAAATTCGACCCGATTCCGTTGATGTGCGAATGCGGCTGCCCGCCCATTCGGATTCACAGCGTGGGGTTCACCCCGGGCGGCCAATTAGTGATTCACTGGCGTTGTCTGGCGTGCAAGAAAACCATGTACGTGGTGAAGGACGTGGCCCAATGCTGCGAAGAAGCCATGGCCCATACGGGTCGCGTCTTCCGCGCGGATCCGGATGGCGAATCCGACCGCCGCTTTCTCGAGAGCCTGGGCATACGGCCTTGAGGCGGCCGCCCTACGAGTCTTTGCCCACCGTCTGCGCGTAAACACGATTAAAGAAGCCGTCCGTCATGCCGGCCAGGTAATCGCAGATCACCCGATGGACCGGCGTGGTTTCGGCCCGTTCGCGATACCCAGGCGGCAGACAGCCGGGCGATTCGAGAAAGAACTCAAATAGTTCCCCGATCCTTGCCGCGGATCGCCGCCGGTCCTCCGCCAGCGGTTCCGAGCAATACACCTTCGCATACATCAATTGTTTGAGCGAGCGCGTGAGTGCCCCGATCTCCGGGGTGAAACGCGCTACCCGCTCGGGGTGAGCGCGCACCGCCTCGAAGTCCTCCAGCCCGGCTTCGCGCGCCGCCCAGAGGGTGCCATCGATCAGCCCCGTCACCAGGCGGTCGATCAGTTGCCGCACCGATTCGGAAACCCACTCCCGCTCGGTTGCCGCCGGAAACTCGGCGCGAATCTTCTCCAGGATTTCCGCACAGGGGCCGGACTCGGCCGCCACCGCGTCCGGGGTTAAGATACCGGCGGCATACGCGTCGTCCAGATCGCCCGCCGTGTAGGCGACTTCATCCGCCAGATCGATCAACTGCGCTTCGAGCGGGGGCCGCAGTCCCGGCAGGTACTCGTCCAGCTCGGGCGATTCTCCCGGCCCGAAATCGCGCGAATGTTTCACAATTCCTTCGCGCAATTCGAACGTCAGGTTCAGGCCAGGAAAGGCCGCGTAGCGCTGCTCGAAGCTCTCCACCACCCGCAGCGCATGCCAGTTGTGGTCGAACCGCTCGCCGAAGCGGCTCATCTGCCGGTTCAGGGCGGATTCGCCCGCATGAGCGAAAGGCGGGTGCCCCACGTCGTGCACCAGAGCCAGCGCTTCGGTCAGGTCTTCATCTAGGCCCAACACGCTGGCCACGGTACGCGAAATCTGCGCCACTTCGATGGTGTGCGTCAAACGGTTGCGAAAATGGTCGGAAAGCGCGGGCGTAAAAACCTGGGTTTTGGCTTCCAGCCGGCGAAAGGAGCGCGAATGGACGATCCGGTCGCGGTCACGCTGGAAGGCGTTGCGATACGGGTGAGGGGGTTCCGGATAGCGCCGGCCACGGCTCCGCTCCACCGGAAACCTGAGGCGCTCCAACATGGCAGAGCGGCCGGCCTACTGGACCGGGAGCTGGCTCAGCAGGGTGACCACTTCCTGACTCACCGCGCCGGTTTCCGTCTTCAGCGGCTCCAGCAATTTGCGCGCTGCGGCGGGGTTCTTCCTGGCCACATAGCGGGCCAGGCTGATGGTCGCCTGCGCTTTGGAGACAAAGACGGTGGGGTGATCCATCAGATCTCGCAGAACCTTTTCGCCCTCCGCGTCACGGCCGGTCGAAAAATCGATTTGGGCCAGCGACAGTTTGGCCAGTGAGGAAAACTGCGCATTCCCGTGCTCCGCCACATCTTGGAAGGTCTTCGCGGCTTCCGACAGGTTGCCCGCGTCGGCCTGAATGGCGCCCAAATAATACCCGGCGATGGCGGCTTCGGCCGTGCCTGGGTGCTCGCTTCGGATCTGGGTAAAATCCTTAGTGACCTCCCTTTGTTTGACTTCTTCGGAGGGAAACACGAGACCGCCGGTGGTCGATGCGCCCTGTCCGGCCGGAGCTTCCTGCGCCAGAATCGCCTGCCCCAGTTGCTGCTCCACGGCTACGTGCTCATGCCCTCGATGAATCCAGTAGCCTATACCCAGAAGAATCGCTGCCAGGCCGATCGCCCCGTAGCGGAGGATTTCTTTCTGGTGCTCCTCGAACAGGCTCACCGTGTGTCCGAACTCGACGGCGAACCTGTCCCTTTTTAACTCTTTACGCGTGATTCTATCCACGAAAGCCTCGGTAGGGTAATTCCTAAGTTTATCACGTTGAGAGCGGATTTACTGAGCGGGTTTCGATGCGGATGGGCTGCTTACAGCCGCGCGCCTACCGACTTCGCCTGCAAGAAAAGCAGCAGATAGTCCGGGCCTCCGGCTTTGGAATCGGTGCCGGACATGTTGAAACCTCCGAACGGATGGGCCCCGACCATGGCGCCCGTGCACTTCCGGTTGAAGTACAAGTTGCCCACGTGGAAACGATCGCGCGCCTCGGCGAGATGTTGTTTGTGGTTGGAAAACACCGCTCCGGTGAGGCCGTATTGGGTGTCGTTGGCGAGCGACAAGGCGTGTTCGAAATCGCGCGCTTTGGTTACCGCCAGCACCGGACCGAAGATTTCCTCCTGGAAGATGCGCGCGCTCGCATCTACGTCGGCAATCGCCGTGGGCGCAATGAAATAGCCGTCGCCCGGCGCCGGACCGCCTCCGGCCACCAGACGGCCCTCGGACTTGCCAGTCTCGATGTAAGAAAGGATGGTTTCGCGGGCGGCCTGGTTGATTACGGGCCCCATATAATAGGCGGGATCGTCGCACGGGCCCACCTTCAACGCGGCCGTCTTAGCCACGAGTTGCTCCAAGAAGGCGTCGTACACGCGAGCGTCGACAATGGCGCGCGAGCAGGCCGAGCATTTCTGGCCTTGGTAACCGAAGGCGGAGGTCAGCACGCCGTCGACGGCCTTGTCGAGGTCGCAATCGGCATCCACCACGATGGCGTCTTTGCCGCCCATTTCCGCCACCACGCGCTTGATCCAGATCTGGCCGGGCTGGGTCTTGGCGGCCAGCTCGTTGATGCGCAGACCCACGTCGCGGGAGCCGGTGAAGGCGATGAAGCGGGTTTTGGGATGCGCCACCAGGACGTCGCCAACGGCGGCGCCGCTGCCGGTCAGGAGGGTGAATGCCCGCTCCGGGAAGCCGGCTTCGAGCAACACTTCCGCGAACTTGGCGGCGACGGTGGGTGTGTCGCTCGAAGGTTTGATGATGACGGTATTTCCGGTCACCAGGGCCGCGATGGTCATACCCGCCAGAATCGCCAGCGGGAAATTCCACGGTGGAATCACCACGCCCACACCCAGGGGAATGTAAATCATTTCGTCGTGCTCGCCGGGCAACTGCACCACCGCTTGGGGCCCATCCAGACGCTCCATTTCGAGCGCGTAGTAATGGCAGAAGTCGATCGCCTCGGCGATTTCGGCTTCGGCTTCGATCCAGGTTTTGCCGGCTTCGTAGCACAGCCAGGCATCGAACTCAAAGCGGCGGAGGCGGAGCTGACGGGCAGCTTCGCACGTCATGCGGGCGCGTTCGCGAGGCGGAGTGCGGCTCCACTCGGGGAAATATGCCAGCGCGATTTCCACCGCGCGATTGGCCAGCGCCGCGGTTGCCCTATGGTGAATGCCGATAGTTTGGCTGGGATTGGATGGGTTCAGCGAGTTCAGCAGATCGCCGGTGGCAACGCTTTCGCCTGCCAGGCGCAGCTTATACTCGCGTCCGAATTCGGAGCGGACTTTGGCTAGGGCATCTTGCATGGCACGCCGGTTGTCCGGCAGGGAGAAATCGGCAAGCGCTTCGTTGCGGAACGCGGTTAAAGTAGCAGTGGCCATGTCTTTCATGGTACAGCCGCGGGACCTCGCGCAAATGCTGTTACTATCGGGTTTCCAGTGGACTGTGGAATGGGCGGTTCCCGGGAGAAGCTACTTGAGGCTTCAAACGGGAAAGCCCGGAGAGAAGTCCGGGCCTTCCACACGAAGCTGGAAAGGAGGATCCAGCTTATGATCCTTCTGCTGGTAAAGATCCGGTCGATTGCCGGCCGGCTTACGGCGCTGATCGTTTGGACCCGTAAGGGCCGGCGATAAGCGTCAGCGGGGGCCGGGTGCCAACCCGGTTCCCCGCTACCAGCATCATACCGCAGACGCCCCCGCTTTTCCAGCCCAGCACTTAGCTCAACGAACCGCACGGTACCCAAGGCCTAGGCACTTAGTGTGTCCTCCGCACTTGCTATACTAGGACCAGGCAAAGAAAAAGCGAAGCGATGGACGACCTGAAGCAACAGCTTGCCGAACTTCGGCAGCGGATCGCGCGCAGCCTCCTACCGCTCTGCCGCTAGACGCGGCTGGTAATCGAGACTGGAAGCCAATTCGTCCTGCAAGGCCGGGGACCGTTCCGACCATTCAAGGCGCCTGGTCACCGTCTTCAAGTCGGGTGCCCCATAGACATACCGCTCGTCGTACCGGGTATAGATCTGAGGGAAGAAGCGCTCAAAGCGGAGTGGACTTTCCGAAGACGGAAAGGCTGTCAGCAACTCGCCGCACGTGCCCGCACTAGGATCGGCCAGGGCGACCGCAATTGCCTCGTATCGGCTAACGTCGTTTCGGATGCCCCGCCTGCCTGTTAGTTCCCGCATCGCCTGATGAAACCGGGCAATCATTGCGGCGGGCTCGCCACCTTCGCGAATTGCCAGATCAGCAGTACCTGTATCGCCGGACTCGATACTGTCTACAAGCTCGCGTCCAGCGGCTGCCTCGGCTTCGGTCGTCAGTTCGGGCTCTTGAGACCCAAGCGTGAGCTCACGGCCGCCCTCGTCGTCGTCGGCATCGTTCTCTGCAGTCGCCTTCACTACCGGGTCGCTTGGTTCGCGACGTCGGTTCGCCCGAATTGCGACCAGGAACCCGTAGACCAATGCAGGGTAGGTGATGTGGATGTTCGTGCAGTCTCCGACTGCCTGCTCCATTCGATTGGTAAGGTTCCTGAAGGCGCCCAGGACGCCTTTGTGGGATATCGCGATGCACGGTCCGATGCCCGGTTTGCTGACTACCACGTCGACGTTCTTCGTCTTGAGACCGCCCAGAATGGTCTGCTCACCGCCACCCGCGAATGAGGAATCATAAACGAGGAGGTTGGATTGCCCTCGGAGCTGCTCGATCCTAAATGGCGGACGTGGAGTAACCTCGTCGGGGTCGAACCCGCCTTCAACGACGAGACGGCACGCGCTGTACCAGTGCAACGGCCTAATATGATCTTGGCCTTGATGGCCCGTCTCGTTCAGAACGAAAACGCTCAGCGCGCGCCGAAGATTCATCCATTTGCAGACATGCGCTTGTCGTTTACGTGGCAATATGCCTCCAACGCCGCAGGTCACGCACGCCCAGGTGAACGGCGGCTGAATCATCGGGTGTTAGCAAGCCCCTGTGCAGAACGATGTTGCCGGCCTCTCCAGGTTCTAGCTTCAACATGCCGCCACCCAGCGGATGGCCCTCAATTTCACAGCTAAGCTCAGCTAAAGGACCCCGCCATCCTTGGCGGAGCAAAGAGCCATCCGAACGGCGCCTAAGCCTGACGGCGTGGATCGAGTTGGTACATGAGCATTGCGCCAGATTTTGGACCAGGTTTGGCTTTGAACTGCTCATGTATGAAAGAAAGTAATCGGGAACGTTCACATCTGGCACGGAGTACCAGGGTGTCCTGTTCCGGCACTTGTAGGACGCGCTCGCCTTTCGCCCGGCGTCGCTTTCCAGATAACGACGCACGGCGACGGGCAGGCCGCCCTCACGCGGCAGCCTTAGCAAGAGTACCGGCTCGTCACCTTTTCTCCACGCGGCGACCAGCGCTTCAGTCAGAGCCTCCTCTGGGAGCGCCCGCCCATTTCGCACGGAAGGAAGAAGAAATTCGCTGCCGATATCCCGCTGCTCTGCCTGCGATGGGCGCAAATGGAAGAAGTCGTTTGCTCCGGTAACGTATCCGATCCCCACCCTTGCGATTGTTCTCAACCGGAAGGAAGCTGGCTCTTTTGTGAGCCGTTGATACGCCTCCCGGCTGGGAGAGGCCATCAGAAAGGGTCGAAGGCGCCGGTTCCACTCGTTCCTCCACTCATCCGCACCCACGAACTGCGCGGCGGCCGGCGGCCCAGGCGCGAATTCGAAACGGTCGAGTGCCGACAAGTGTATCGCGGTGGAGCGGCCGCCGAACCCGTCGGCGTACAAGAGCCAACAATCCTCCGAAATCTGGGGGAAAATCCGCTCCGCTACAGGGACAACGTGCACTTTCTCAAATCGAGACAGAAGGTACTCGATCAGTGGAGCGGAATAGGGAGCGTGCCCGATCTCGGCGGGCACGACGAACGCCATGCGCCCCCCAGGCATGAGGAGATGCGCGGTCGCTACCAAGAAGGGCGCCCACGATGACGTCAACCCAGAAAAATCCGCCCCCAGGCGACTGCACAGGGTCAGTGCCGTCTCTCGCACGGAGCCCGAAAACGTCTGATACCGGATAAACGGGGGGTTGCCCGCAGCGCACTGGAACCGTTCTTTCGTATTGGCGGCCCACGAGAAGAAATCCCCCTTGTGAACCAATGCCCAAGGAGCCCGGCTCATAGCCTCTCGCGCCGCAGAGGGTTCGTCTTCTATGCCAACGCTGGGGCGATGCGTCGCGATGAAACGACCGTCGCCACAGGCCGGGTCCAACAGTCTGTCAGTACGGCGCCGGATAGCCCAAGAAGTCAGGGCCGCCACAACGGAATCAGGCGTATAATAGCCGCCCCGCGACTTTTGGCTTCGAGGCGTGGAGATCGTGCTCAAATCCGGCTCCGAGAATTCGAACAAGTCAAGCGAAAGGTTCCGAAAAGTGCGTTTCCGGCTCACGCTCTCTCATCGGCATCTGAATCTAACACAATAGCAGATGCATCTTGGCGAGGCAGAGGCCATGACCCCGCGCTTAGCTTAGCCCCATCCAACAGCAGTACTAACGTCCTAAGCACTTGGTGTCGTCCCTCCGCACTTGCTATATTGGGCAAAGAAAAAGCGAAGCGGAGATGGACGACCTGAAGCAACAGCTTGCCGAACTCCGGCAGCGGATCGCACGCATCGACCGTAAGTACGCCGACGGTTCCTCGGGGTCGCCCGTCATGACCCGGCAGCGCAGGGTTGACGCCGCTTCCCGCTCGTTTCTGGAAGAGTTGATCAGCGGCGAGGTGGTGCGCACTGCTTTGGGCGAACACTTCGAGACGGAGCGGTTGTGGGAGCGTCACCGGCGGCATGGTTCGGTCGATATCGGGGACCTGTTCGAGCTTCCCAACGATCTGCTGGCGCCGCTTTCGGACGGCGCGATCGCTTCGGCCCATCCCGCCAAGTGGGCGTTTCTAGACACGGAGACCACCGGCCTGGCGGGAGGCACGGGTACCTACGCTTTTCTGATCGGCGTGGGTTCGATCGACGCCGCGGGTTTTCGCGTGCGCCAGTTTTTTATGCGCGACTACGGCGAAGAGGCATCGGTGTTGAGCCGCCTTTCCGAGTACCTGGCGAGCTTCGATGTGATGGTGACGTACAACGGCAAAGCCTACGACCAACCGCTGCTCGAGACCCGATTCCGAATGGTGCGTGCGCGCCACCCTTTCGATCGCATGGAGCACCTGGACCTGCTGTTTGGTGCGCGCCGGCTGTGGAAACTGCGCCTGGAAAGCTGCCGCCTGGTGGATCTGGAACAGCAGGTACTGGGGGTGGAGCGCCAGGGCGACCTGCCCGGCGAAATGATCCCCTATTGCTATTTTGAGTTTCTGCGGCGACAAGAGGCGTTTCGGCTGGTGCCGATTTTCCATCACAATGCCACCGATATTCTTTCGCTGGCCTGCCTCACCGCCATCGTGCCCAAGGCATTTCGCTCCGAGGCGGGCGCGCGAGCTTTGCAACACGGCGCCGACCTGCTTGGCCTGGCGCGGTGGCTCACCCAGGCCGAACGGCACCAGGAAGCTCTCGAGCTGCTCCGCCGCGCCGTGGATCTCGGCCTGCCCGATCACCTGCTATTTCGTACGCTCTGGGACGCCGCCGCACTGGAACGCCGGTTGGGAAGGGAAGAAGCTGCTTTGGGCGCGGTGGCCGAGTTGGCCCAATCGCGCAACCCTTATCAAGCACGCGCGCTCGAGGTGCTGGCCAAGGATTACGAGCATCGCCAGCGCAACTATGCCATGGCGCTCGAAATGACCCTTACCGCCCTCGCGCTGGAAGATACGCCTGAGATGCGGCGGCGCGAACAGCGCCTGAAAGTGCGGCTGGCCCGCACCCCGCGGAGCCAATTGGCGCTGTAGCAGATTAAGCTCAGCATTCGTATTCGCAATTACGATCACATGTTCGGCAACTGCTCCGCAACGGTCGCGGCTCGGATAATTCTCGCGCCCGTTTAGAGCAGCGGACTGCACTCGACACCAGTAAACATTGGTCGCGACACGCATGTCGAAGTTTCGGGCTCGCGCGTGTTTCCGAGCCGCGACTGTCAGGGAGCGGTTGCCCGCGGATATGTTGGTGAGCTTATGAAGTGGTGTACCAAGCACCCCCGGGCCACTCACATTCCGTTTTGTTTCAAGAACCCGGCTGCGACCTCGACGGCGGTCTGATGCAGCACGTCCACCCGGTAATTGAGTTTCTGCATGGTCTGGTTTGTGAATTTACCGGACAGGTCCCGCAACGCCGTGTCCAGCCCGGGGAACCGAGCGAGACTGCTCTGGCGCGCGACGATCGAAACCTGGTACGGGGGAAAGGCGTGACGGTCGTCGGCGAGGACCTTGAGATCGAGCTTCGAAAGCAACCCGTCGGTGGCGTTGGCGGCAATCATATCGACCCGGTTCTGTTCCAGAGCCCAGTAGAGCAGGCCGAGATCCATACTCTGGGGCGCGGAAGCAAGGCGCAAGCGATAGGCGCTCTTGAGCGCGGCCAATCCGTCCGGGCGCTGTTCGAACTCGTAACCCACGCCCAGGCTCCAGGGTTTGCTCACGGCGGCCGCATCGGTCAGCGTTTCGAGATGCCGCCGGCGCGCTTCCGGACCGCGCACCACCATCGCAAATCCATTATCGATGCCCAGCGGATCGAGCCACTCCGCCTGGAAGCGGCGCCGGTATTCGGAGCGCACGAATACGAGCGCGCGAGCGGCGTCGGTGGCAGCCGCGGAGTCTTTCAGAATCGCCTCGAGCGCGGTCCCGGTGTACTCGGGATAAAGATCGATCTGGCCGCTGAGGAGCGCCTGGTGCGCCAGCAGCGTTCCGCCCAGATTGAGGCGCCGTTGGACGCGGCGGTGCAGCCGGTGTTCCAGGTGCTGGGCGATGATTTCGCCGAGCACGACCTGTTCGGTGAAGTTTTTGGAGCCCACGATGACGGCGCGATTCGCGGCTGGGCGCGAGCATCCGCACAGAAATAAAACCGCCGCGGTCAGGCCGGCGCCAATCTTCGTTCGATCCATCCCAATCCCCCGTCCGCTACTAGCGCCATCAGAGCCGCGGGTACGGCGCCGGCCAGAATCTGCGTCGAATCCACGCTGGCGACGCCGCGAAAGATGAAAACGCCAAGCCCGCCGCCGCCGATTGCAGCCGCGATGGTTGCCGTACCGATGGTGGCCACCGTGGCAATGCGGATGCCGGCCAGAATCGTCTGGGCCGCAAGAGGCAACTGTACCAGGCGCAGAAGCTGCCAATCCGACATTCCCATGGCGATCGCCGATTCGCAAACGGCCGCATCCACGCCGGCAATGCCGACGAAAGTGTTGCGCATGATGGGCAGCAGCGCATACAGCACCAGAGCCACAATGACGGTGCGCGGTCCGATGCCGCCGATGAACGGAATCGGAATCAGAAAGCCGAACAGCGCCAGGCTGGGAATGGTCTGCACCACGCTGGCGAAACCCAACAGCCATTTTCGCGGGGCGGCGCGGCGGGTGAGCAGAATGCCCGCCGGCACTCCGAGCACCATGGCGACGGCCATCGAGCTCAGAACCAGCACCAGGTGCTCACCGGTAAGTTCGAGAAGATCGTTTGCCAGATCCGTAGGCATGGAGCTTTCAGTCCTCCAGACTTGCCAGGAAAGCGCGCGCTTCCTCGGTTTGGGCGCGGCGAAATTCGGCCGGCGCGGCGATGGTTTCGAGACGCCCCTCAACCAACAAGCCGACGCGCGAGCCCAGCCGCAAGGCTTCACTCACATCGTGGGTGACGAAGATGGCGGTTTTATGGAAATTGCGGCCGAGTTCCAAAAACTGCAACTGGAGCTCGCGGCGCGTGACCGGGTCGAGCGCGCCAAAGGGCTCATCGAAGAGCAGCAGAGCGGGATCGGCCGCCAGCGCGCGCGCCACACCGACCCGCTGTCGCTGTCCGCCGGAAAGCTGGCGCGGATAGCGCTGGAGAAAATCGGCCGGCCCAAGGCCCATCTTTTCCAGAAGCTCGGCGACGCGGCGCTCCCGATCGGGCCGGCTCCAGCCTTCGAGTTTGGGCACGAGGCCGATATTCTCCGCCACCGTGAAATGGGGGAAGAGACCGACCTCCTGAATAACGTAGCCAATGCGGCGCTTCAGGCGGATGGGATTCCACTCCGCGGTGGAACGGCCTTCGATCAGCACCTCTCCCGAAGTCGGAAATAGAAGGCCGTTGGCCATTTTGAGCGCGGTGGTTTTGCCGGAACCGCTGCGGCCCAGGAGGACGAGAGTCTCACCGGCCTCCACCGAAAAGCTGAGGTGCGAGAGGATGGTTTTGCCGTCAACCCGATAGCCAACGTCGCGAAACTCGACCAGAGGCATCCAGAAGCATTGTACGGCACGGGGGCTTCCATAGAAGTTCTGAAGAATAGATAAGCCACAGATGAACACAGATAAACACGGATAAAAACAATTCTTGTCTTATCTGTGTCCATCCGTGTTCATCCGTGGCTAATTTACTGCCGGATTAGCAGCGTTTCCGCGAACGGCCATTCCGCGTCCACCCACTGCGCTTCACGGCGAAAACCGGTCTTCTGCGCCAGACTTTCGACCTCCGGCAGCGAATATTTGTGGCTGGTCTCCGTCCAGATCGTCTCGCCTTTGCGAATGGAAACCGAAAAGCCGGCTTTGGCGACCGTCACGCGTTGCTCGCGCACTGATCGCAAGTGCATCTCGATACTGCGGGTTTCAAAATTGAAGCGAGCCTCATGCCGGAAATTGCCGAGCCTGAAATCGGCAGCAAGCTCGCGGTTCACACGCGCCAGCAGATTCAGGTTGAAGGCGGCGGTGACGCCCAGCGAATCGTCGTAAGCGGCAATCAATCGATCCACCGGTTTTTCCAGATCGGTTCCCAGAAGCAGGGCATCGCCCGGATTCAAGATGACGTGAATCTCTTCGAGGAAGTTCAGGTCGGCGGGGTGATCGAAGTTGCCGATGGTGCTGCCGAGGAATAATACCAACAGGCGCTGGCCGGTACGGCGGCGCGCGGCGACTTCGACGAGGCCATCCAGGTATTCGCGCTCGAAACCCACGATGCTGACGGAATCGATATCGGCCAGCTCACGGTGGCACATGGCCAGCGCGGTGGGAGAAATCTCGATGGGGAAATACGAAGTGTGCCGGCGGCGGGAAAAAGCCTCCAGAACGCAGCGCGTCTTGATCCCGCTGCCGCTGCCCAACTCGGCGACCAGCGTGTCCCCCGGCAGGCACTCCTCGATATCGGGAGCATGAAGCTGCAGAAGGCGCACGTCGGCGCGCGTCAAACCGTATTCGGGCAGAAGGCTGATAACGTCGAAGAGCTTCGAACCCAGCTCGTCATAGAGGTACTTCGACGCGAGTTCCTTCTGCGCGGGCTTGGTCAGGCTGTTGCGGACGTCGGCCGCGAAGGCGGATGCCTCATCGAGGGCCAGCGCTCTTGTCGCCACGGTTCAATCTCCTCTCGCGCACCGGAATCCGGCATAAACATACTGGTAGTGCGGCTGGAACCAGTTGCGGAAAGAGCGGCGCAGCATGCACGCGGCCGTGCGTGTGGAACCGCCCTTGAGAACGTAATGCTTGCCATCGAAGAAATTGGCCGAATAGCCGGCGTAGGAAGGGTGGGCTTCGAATCCCGGAAACGGGGCAAACGGAGTGGAGGTCCATTCCCATCCGTTGGCCAGCAGACCGTCTACTCCAAATGCGCTCCGGCCGCAGGGAAACGCGTTCACCGGAGCGGGATCCCAGCGGGCAAAACCGAAATAGCCATGCCGCGGCCCCGGCGGCTCGTCGCCCCACGGGAATTGCCGCTCCGGCCCTTCGGGCGTGCCATAGGCCGCGCGGTGCCATTCGGATTCGGCTGGCAGGCGCAGGCCGGCCCGCTTCGCATAGGCGCTGGCTTCGGCCTGGCTCACATACACCGGCCAATCGAGCGGCAGCGGAATCTCATCGAACATCGTCCGGTAGCGCCATTCATTGCCGGCGCGCTGCCAGAAGACCGGGTGAGTGATGTTTGCGCCGGCTTTCCACTGCCACGCGGCCGCGTCCCACAAGCTCGGGTCGCGGTAACCGCCGGCTTCCATAAATCGCAGGAAGTCGCCATTGGTCACCTTATAGCGATCGATGGCAAAGGCGGGGACCTCCGCCGAATGCGCCTCGAATTCGTTGTCCCAGCCAAACCCGGCATCGCGCCGCAGACCAAGCGTGGCCCGGCCAGCGGGGACTTCGATCTTTTCGCCGTGGACCGTCTCGTTCCGGGGCACAGGGGCCTGCGCCTGGGCACATTTCGCTTCCAAAGGCAGTTGATGCAGCATGTAAGCGAGCGTTTCCGCATGCATCAGGCGATGTTCGAGCGCCATGTGCAGAAGCAGGACGTCGTGCTCGGCGCCATCGAGCGCCTCTCTCACGCGGCGGTTGTAGCCGCGGATTTCAGCTACCGAAGGCCAATCCGACGGAACGTCCGATGGCAAGCCGCCATCCACCGGATCGATGCCGAAGGCGAACAGCCGGTCGAAGTCCGCATGGAAAGCCTCCACGTTGCGCATGTGCGGACGCAACAGATTCCAGTCGAAAGCTTCCAGGTGTCCAAGGTAAAAGACGATGCGGTGGCGCTCCGCAATCGGGCGATGGTAGAGCCAATCGGGACGGACCAGAGCGAAGAGCTTATCGGTTTCCTTCTGCGCGTCCGACAACAGCGTGTGTGCGTTCATAGAGGACTCAATTGAGCGGCGACAGTTCTCCCAGCATGGTGGGAACCAGCTCCGATACGGTTGGGTGGATGTGCACGGCGCGCTGGATTACGGTGTAAGGCGCCTTGGCATACATGACGTCGAGAATGGAATGGATCACCTCATCGCCCCCGGTGCCGAGGATCGCGGCGCCCAGAATCTGCTTCGATTCCGCATCGATTAGGATCTTCATGAAGCCCTGCGTCTCGCCCTTCTCCACGGCGCGGCCTACTTTGGTCATTGGCCGTTTTCCGACCAGCGCCCGCTTGCCCGAACGGCGCACTTCGGCTTCAGTCTGTCCGGCGCGGCCAAGCGGCGGATCGATGTAAAGGGCATAGGCGGTGATGCGGTCGCTGACTCTACGTGGATCCTGGTCGAGAAGGTTGGCCGCGACGATTTCGAAATCGTTGTAAGAGGTGTGTGTGAACCCGCCTTTGCCGTTGCAATCGCCCAGCGCCCAGATTTCCGGCACATTGGTTTGCAGTTGGTCGTCGACGGTGATGTATCCCCGCCGATCGGTGGCAACGCCGGCGGCTTCGAGACCCAAGTCATCGGTATTGGGGCGCCGGCCGACCGCGAGCAACAGGTGGGATCCGGCGACTTCGGGCGCGCCATCGGTACAGTCCACACCGGCGGCGATCTGGCCGTCCACGTTCCGAACCCGGATACATTTCGCATTCAGCCGGATGTTCACGCCTTCGCGCTCCAGGATTTCCTCGATCGCCGCGGACACATCTTCGTCTTCGCGCTGGATCAGCCGCGGACCCATTTCGACGACGGTGACCTCGCTTCCGAAACGGCGGAACATTTGACCGAACTCGAGGCCGATATAACTCCCGCCCACCACGATCAGATGCCGGGGAACCGAATCCAGGTTCATCATCGAGTATTGGTGAGATAAGACACATCCGCGATGCCGGGAAGCTCCGGTATCACGGCGCGGCCGCCCACGTTGATAAAGATGAGCCCAGCGGTGAGCCGCTCGGCGCCGACGCTCACCGACCGCGGCGATTCGAATCTTGCATGGCCTTCATACACGGTGCAGTTCGGCATATTCTTCAGCCACTTTTCGACACCTTCGCGCGATTGGCCGGAGATGCGGTCCTTGCGGGCCTTCACCTCTTTCATATCGACCTTGACGGGGCCGTCGAAGTGAACCCCGTACTCGGCGCCGCGCCGCGCCAACTGCGCCGCGTAGGCGCTGGCCACCATGGTCTTGGTTGGAATGCAGCCGGTGTTTACGCAGGTTCCACCGAAGCGATTTCGTTCCACGATAGCGACTTTCATCCCTGCTGCCGTAAGGCGGCCGGCCAGGGGTGGACCAGCCTGTCCGGTGCCGATGACAATCGCGTCGTAGACGACCACCGAGAACCCTCCGAGTATCTTAGTAGCAACCCGCTCGCCGTATCCTATCACTGTCTGCGGCGTAGCGGATCGCTATTCGAGCGCCTGAGCGTGCGCTATCCCACGCGACAGGTCATATGTAACCTGATCGACATAGCACCAACCCCAGGTTTCGCCCGGCTCGATGGATCGCATCATGGGATGGTGCGACCGGTGGAAGTGTTTGGTGGCGTGCTTGTTCTTGGACGAATCGCAGCATCCCACATGCCCGCAGTCCAGGCAAATTCGCAAATGTACCCAAGTGTCGCCCATCTTGACGCACTCATCGCAAACGTGCTTCGAGGGCTCGAAATCCTTGGCGTCTTTCAGGTGTTCACAGACGTTCATGTTGCCTCCCAGCGGCAATCCCGCAGCCATTCTCCCACCTTTTGCCGGCAACCGTGTGGGACAGACCATCGTTCTTCGTGGTCTGTCAGGCCTTCGCCAAGCCACAACGGCCTGACAGACGACAAAAAACGATCGTCTGTCCCACTTGATTTCCCGCGCCGCTCAGTTCGTTCACCCTATTTTCCTCACTGCCTGGAAAATGGCCGGCGACATCAGGAACTCGTAGATTCCTCTCGGCCTTCAAAAGCCGGCTGGAAACCCGACTCTGCAAGCCGGGACACTCGCCCCAAGGGGCCGCTGCGTCGGGGCTTAAGTTGCTTTTATACAGCCGCTTGCTCGGCGCCTACGCCGCCGCCATTCTGACTTCTGGCTTCTGGCTCCTGACTTCCGTATCCCGCATGGACATCAAGAGCGAAGCCCTTGGCGGGTTAGCGCTCATGCGGCAGAGCCGCCTGCCCCGCCTCTTCCACTTCCATGTCCCGCGCCCAACGGGCCCGGCGGGCCAGTGAGAGAATGAATCATGTCTTCCCAGTCCGTTCCGAGCGCATTGGACGCCCGCACTCAGGCGTTCCCCGTTCTCACTGCCGCGCAGATCGACCGCATTCGTCCCATGGGCCGCTCGCGGAGTGTCCATCGCGGCGAAATCCTTTTTGAACCCAACGATACCGCCGTTCCCTTCTTTGTGCTGCTCTCAGGGCAAATGGAAATCGTGCAACCGACCCTCGACGGCGAGCGGCTGCTGGTAGCGCATAGCCCGGGCAATTTCACGGGCGAGATGACCATGATTTCCGGGCAGCGCTGTCTGGTGCGCGGACGCGTGACGGAGCCGGGCGAGTTTCTGGAATTGAGCGGAGACGCGCTGCGGTCTCTGGTGGCGAAGGACGCGGAACTGAGCGAGATCCTGTTGCGCGCCTTCATCCTGCGGCGCCTCGAACTCGTCCGCGGCGGCTATGGCAACTTCGTTTTGATGGGATCGCGCCACTCCGCTCGGACGCTTGCGTTGCGCGAGTTTCTCAGCCGCAACGGACACCCCTATACCTATATCGATCTCGACACCGACCAAACCGCGCAGGGGCTGCTCGACCGCTTCGAGGTGAAGCTATCCGAGGTGCCGGTGGTGATATGCCCCAGCCACGGAGTACTGCGCAGCCCGACGATTCAGAAGCTGGCGGATTGCCTGGGTTTCAACGTCGGCATCGACAACACCCACGTGCGCGATCTGATCATCGTGGGCGCCGGTCCGGCGGGGCTGGCCGCGGCGGTGTACGCGGCGTCGGAAGGGCTGAATGTTCTGATGATCGAGAGCGAATCGCCCGGCGGGCAGGCGGGGTCGAGCTCGAAGATCGAGAACTACCTGGGCTTTCCAACCGGAGTCTCCGGCCTGGAGTTGGCGGCGCGGGCTACCACCCAGGCGCAGAAGTTTGGCGCGAGCATGATGATCGCGCGAAGCGTAGCGCGATTGCAGTGCGATAACCGGCCATATCAAGTCGTGCTCGATACGGGAGAGGCGCTCGAAACCAGAGCCATCGTCATCGCCACCGGAGCGCAATATAAGAAACCGGAGCTGGCCAATCGAGAGAGATTCGAGGGTGCGGGGATCTACTACGGCGCTACGCATATCGAGTCGCAATGGTGCGAGGGGGAACGCGTCGCGGTGGTGGGCGGCGGCAACTCAGCGGGCCAGGCCGCGGTGTTCCTGGCGCAAACCGCGCACCAGGTGCACATGCTGGTGCGGGCTGGGGAGTTGCGGAGCACCATGTCGCGCTACCTCATCCAGCGGCTGACGGAGAACCCCAATATCCAACTGCATTTCAACACCGAGATCGTCGCGCTCGAAGGGGATTCCGGTCTCGAGCGTGTTACGTGGCAGGACAGAAAGACAGGGGAAATCTCCACTCACGACATCCGGCACGTCTTTCTCATGACGGGCGCCTCGCCGCGAACCGAGTGGCTGCGGGGATGCGTGGCTTTGGACGACAAGGGCTTCATTCTGACCGGCCGGGACCTGGACGGCGCCGCCCCGGAGGGCCCCGTTTGGCCGCTCGCACGCGCGCCTCAAATGCTCGAAACCAGTCTGCCGGCCGTGTTTGCGGTGGGCGACGCGCGCGCGGGCAGTGTAAAGCGGGTAGCGTCGGCCGTAGGCGAAGGCGCGATCAGCGTGCATATGGTGCATCGGACGTTGAGCGAGTTGTAGGTCCGGACGGTTCCTTTAACTGAGGCTCGCAAATTACAGTTACGGATAGCCGGAGAGTGTGGGGCAGGTTGGTAACCTGCGGCGGGTTGCTAACCCGCCTTCGGCAGCTTTTCAACCGGCCCGCGAAACGCCGATTAGCAATCGGCGGCAGCGTGGCACCTGCCCCACAAGCGCCGCTTGCCGCCACTCTATTATGCGAGCCTCAATAACTCATGGCGCAGAATGGCAGCAGAAGACGCTTGGCCTGTGGGGCGGACGCCCTCGTCCGCGCGCGATCCCCGTGGTCGCGCATCGCCTGGGGCAAAGAGTTGATTTTCGCGGAGAGGAGCGGGGACGAGGCGTCCGCCCGGTGTCTACCCTTAAGGCGTCAGCCTAGCGCGGAATTCCTTTGCGTGGGACGTCAATTTTGTCCGGCTGGATCCAGCGTCGGCATCATTTTCCGGTAAGCCCGTTTTGCTGCGGTTATCAGCCGGGCGCTTTGGACCCACATCGGATATACCGAATCCACTCGGTAGGGGGTCGGTCTACCGGGTATTGAGGGCGGTGCTCACCGCGTTCTTGATGGTGGACAATCGTGTCTGAAAGGAGTAGAACCGTAACATGAAAGTTAGACGTGTGCTTGCGACTGCCTTTTCCGACCGGCCAGTCGATCAGAGATCGGAGGCTTCGCGGCAAACTGCGGCTCCGGGCGCCCGCTGGCGTACACAGACGTGGCCCAGCCTGATCCAAGCGTCTTGCTGTCAATCGGTTAGCGGGAACTGCCCTCGCCGCCCACAGCCTCAAGAAAACCCGGTCACACCCGATTTAGTCCCGTAACCCACTGAAAATAAACCGCCAGCCAAAAACAGCCGATTGCCGCAGTTCTATCATGGTCGAGGGAGGAAACTCGCCAGTCCGGGTGAACCAAGCGGCGCGGGCGCCAATGCCCATCGTAATCGTGGGAACGAAGGGGGAACGAAGGGGTCGGAACGAAGGGACGAAGGAAGGGACGAAGGGGACGAAGGGACGAAGGGGTCGGAACGAAGGGGTCAACGAAGGGGTCAACGAAGGGTCAACGAAGGGGTCAGCCTGACGGAAGCTGTTGGTCAACGAAAACGAAGGAAAACGAAGGAAAACGAAGGGGTCAGCCTGACGGAAAACGAAGGGGTCAAAACGAAGGGGTCAAACGAAGGGGTCAGCCTGACGGAAGCTGTTGGTGAACCGTAAGTGCCGCTTTTTCAATACCCGCGGTCGTGGCGATCCTCGCCTGCTGCTGGCCCATGCCATGTTTTCATCCATTTAGCCGACTCGCGAAATCGCGAAACCCGCCAACACCGCAGACGGCTCCGACAGGTTCGCCCCCGTTCGCCGAGGCCGCCATAACCTGGCCAAGCAGGAACACGCGGGTGCCCGGAGACGGAATTTGGCCGCGAAGCCTTCCCATCTCTGATCGACTGGCCGGTCGGAAAAGTGGAAACACGTGGAGCAGGCTGTCACGCCGCGGTAGACAGCGACGGGCCGGATTTCACCGTAAAATGCACAAGATCGCACAAGGGTCCAAGCTCAAACGGCGAGGCCCAAATCGTTGCTAACCAATAGAAATACCTAGGCTTACGACGGTCGCAATTTTGTTTTTTCAGACGCGGACCTGATGGGCTGCGGAACGGGATAGAATTGATGAGAAACTTTGGGGACGACACATGGTTCGCAGAAGATTTCTTCAAAGCCTGGCCACCGCGGCGGGGGCTGCCTCCTTGTCCGCGGGCGAACAGAGCGGCGTGAAGCTGGGGTTCGACACTTACTCGCTGCGCGCGTTCCGCTGGAAGGCGCCGCAACTCATTGAATACGCCGGTAGCCAAAAACTGGACACGATTCAGATTTCGAGCCTGGAAGATTACGAGAGTCTGGACCCCGGCTATTTGGCCAAGGTCAAGGACCAGGCGGCGCGCTCGCGGATTGTGCTGGAGGGCGGAATGGGCTGTGTTTGCCCTTCCAGCAGCTCCTTCGAGAAGAACGGGCCGCCGGCGCGCGACCGCGTTCTTCAGGGTTTGCGCGTGGCCAAGGCTATCGGCGCCTCCAGCATGCGTTGCTTCCTGGGCAGCGGCGCCGATCGGCTGGGGCCGCTGCCGATCGAAGCGCACATCGAGAATACGGTTCAGGTGTTTCGCTCGGTTCGCGCGGAAGCGCTCGACCTGGGCGTCAAAATAGCCATTGAAAACCATAACGGCGACATGCAAGCCCGCGAAGTGAAAACCCTGATCGAAGAATCGGGCAAGGATTTCGTCGGCTCCAACCTGGACACCGGCAATCCCATCTGGGTGGTGGAGGATCCGCTGGTGTCGCTGGAAATTCTGGCCCCGTACGTGTTGACCACGCACGTGCGCGATTCGGTGGTCTTCGAGCACCCGCGCGGCGCGGCCGGGCAATGGGTGGCGTTGGGCGACGGCAACGTGGATCTGGCCCGATTCACGGAGCGGTTTCGCGCGGCCTGTCCGGGTGTTGCCATGCAACTGGAAATTATCACGGGCCGGCCGCCACGCGTGCTGCCGTACCTGGAGGCGGACTTCTGGAAGGCGTTCCCCCAGGCGCGGGCCAGCGAGTTCGCCCGATTTGTGGCCTTGGCCAAGAGCGGCCATCCGTTTATGGGGGCGATGGTGATCGAAGATGTGCCCGGAACGCATCCGCCGGAGGTGCTCCAGGAAGCACTGAAGGAACAACAGCGCCTGGACCTGGAGCGGAGCCTCGAATTCGCGCGCAAGAAACTCAACGTGGGCGTGAACTGGCGCGCCTAATGGCGGAACGGTGAGGACCATGACGACGCGACGAACGGTGTTGAAAGCGGTGGGCGCGCTGGCGGCAACGCTGGGCCGGGCGGCGGATCGGATCCCCGCCAACAAGAACGTCAAATGGGGGCTGGGGTCGAATCTGTGGAATTCCTTCAAGGGGTCGCAGTTCACCGACATTCTGGATGTGATGCATGACACCGGCTTCATCGGCTTGCGCCTGACGCAGTTCCCCAGGATACTCGAAACCTACGGAATCACTGAGCAGCAGATGGAACGGGAAGTTTCGAAGCGCGGCTTGCAGGTGGTGACCATTTCGTTCAACGGTCCGGCGCAGGATGCGGCGCGGCGGAAGGAGGTTCTCGAGAGCGCGCGGAAGGCGATGGCGTTCTTGAAGGAGCTCGGCGCCAGCCGGCTGGTGGTCTTCTCGCCCAACCGCAGGCTGGGCGAGGCCGAAGGCGCGTTCGGGAATATGTGCGAATGCTACAACCGGCTGGGCGAAGCGGCCGGAGAGATGGGCTTCCAGGCGGGCCTGCACAACCACATGGGCCAGATGGTGCAGAACGAAGACGAACTGGAGCGATGCATGCGGTTGACGGATCCGAAACTGTTCCGGCTATCGCCCGACACCGCCCATCTGCATCTGGCAGGCATGGATGTGCCGAAGATCCTGGCGCGCTATCAGGACCGGCTGATGCTGGCCGACTATAAAGACGCTAAGCGGGGCACGGCCAGCTTTCCGCAAAACATTTTCGACCTGGGCGATGGCGAGATCGATTTCCCGGCATGCCATCGGGTGCTGCGGTCGATTGCTTACCGGAGCTGGTTGATTGTCGACCTGGACATCGCTCGCCAGGGTCCGCGCGCGAGCTACCAGCGATGCGGCGCTTACGTGGTCGACAAGCTCGAGCCGATCTACGTTTGAGGTGAATTGACGCTATGGCAGAGTTGCGCTACGATCTCGCCCCGCTATCCGACGCGCTCACCGAGAACATCCGGGTCGAGGTTCTAGCGCAGCATTCGCCGGAGAACTCGCGGCCGCAAGAGGGCCAATGGGTGTTTCAGTACACCGTCCGAATCACCAACCAGGGGACCGACACGGTTCAACTTCTCAGCCGGCACTGGATCATTACCGACGGCGCGGGGCGCACCGAGGACGTGAAAGGCCCCGGCGTAGTGGGACAGCAGCCGGTGTTGGCGCCGGGCCAGTCGTTCCAATATTCTTCCTGGTGCCCGCTGGAGACGCCGATGGGTATGATGCAAGGCGCCTACCGGATGGTCCGTAAGGGCGGCGAGGAGTTCGATATCGAGATCGCGCCGTTTGGCCTGAAGGCTCGCCACTCGGTGCATTAGCAGCCTGGTTTCACTACGGGCTCTTAGGCGTCTGGCGCCGGCTCGGGTCTGTCAGTCGCCTTGCGATACAGCGTCTTGGGCTTCGTCGTAGTGTCCGGTCACGGGATGGCCGTTGACCGGACCGCCGCCGGCCGCCGCCATGGCGAGCGGTTTGGAGCGTGGGTTGCGCGCCTGGCGCCAATTTACCTGCGGCAGGAAAAGCGACTCGTCAATGCGGTCCCGATAGCGAATTGCGATGTTCATGAGCGAGTCGAGAAGTGAGGCCGAGAGGAGATGCGGCTCCAAGCCGAGGGCCGTCAATTTGGAATGCCGGGCGTTGTAGTAATGCTCCTCGGCTTCCACGCGCGGATCCGGCAAGTGGTCGATTTTTACTTGCAATCCCAGTTTGCCTCCGGCGGCCCGCACCAGGTGGGCCAACTCCAGTACCGAAAACTGTTCGGTGAACTGATTGAATACGCGGCATTCGCCGGGCTTGGCGGGATTCAGGCAGGCTAGTTCGATACAGCGCACCGTATCCCGGATATCCAGATAGCCGCGCGTCTGCCCGCCCTTGCCATAAACCGTGAGCGGATAGCCGCAGGCTGCTTCCACGCAAAAACGATTCAGCACCGTGCCGAACACTTCATCGTAGTCGAAGCGATTGATGAGGGCCTCATCGAGCGCCACCGCATCCGTCATCGTGCCGTACACCACGCCTTGGTTCAGATCGGTGGCGCGCAGCCCCCAGATCTTGCACGCGAACATGATGTTATGGCTGTCGTGCACCTTCGACAGGTGATAGAAAGAGCCGGGCTGCTTGGGAAACGGCAGTACGTCTTTGCGGCCATTGTGCTCGATGGCGATATAGCCTTCTTCGATATCGATGTTCGGCGTGCCGTATTCCCCCATGGTTCCCAGTTTGACCAGGTGGCACTCAGGCCGCGATTCGCGCAGAGCAAACAGCAGGTTGAGGGTGCCGACTACGTTGTTGACTTGGGTGAAGACGGCGTGGTGGCGGTCGATCATCGAATACGGGGCGGAACGCTGCTCGGCGAAATGCACCACCGCGTCCGGTTGAATTTCATCGATGGCCGAGGAGAGAAACTCGAAATCGGTAACATCGCCGGCATATAATCGTATGCGATTGCCGCTCGCCCGTTCCCAGATATGTAACCGCTCCGCCATGGACCGAATGGGCGTGAGCGTCCGTACATTTAAGTCACTATCCCACTGACGGCGGACGAAACTGTCGATAATCGAGACCTTGTGTCCCTTTTGGGACAAGTACAAGGCAGTCGCCCAACCGCAATAGCCGTCGCCTCCCAACACACTAATTTTCATGTAATCTCTTTCTCCCTTGCAGGCGAAACCGCAACCTCAAGACCCTACAGGTGCACCTCAAAAGGAATCGCCGGTTCCCCAATCCAGCACTCTTTCGGATGCGATGAAGTACTTCCCCGTTTCAAGTTCGGTGCCGCAAGCTACCCAGGCAAGTTCATTCGCGGCCTTTGGCTCGAAGCCTGGCCATCTCGCACTAATGTTAGCAAACGAATCAGGGGAGGCGTGACTAGCCCTTCCGAGCTATCCCAGGAAATTAACCCGCGTCTCTTGGGATGGTTGCGGTATTTGGAGAATTTCGTGAGGGGGTCGATCCCGGAGGCGATCCGGGCGTCGATCCCCGGTTCGCGGCGCGGAGCAGGGTTTGGGGATCGAGCAGGTGGCGGGGCTTAAAGGACTCTTGCGACCAGCGCGAACCGGCTTCCAACTCCACGCCCACGAAGTAGCCGACTTCCCGGTAAACACAGTAACGAACCTCGCCGCGAAAGCGGTGTTTGTGGGAATCCCAACTGATTTTCGCGGCCAGCGGTACTGGGGCCTCGAGCTGCAGACAGGCGCCGGAATGGGAAATGTCTTCCAGCAAACCCATAGCGCGGACGGACTTGCCGTCCGCATCCCGCCACCGGACATGGACCATGTCCGCGCAAAGCATCCTCACTTCCGATCTCCTGTCCTGCATAACGATCATATCGGCGGAGCGGGGCACGAGCTTTACGGTACGCACAGTGATCCGACGGGACATTAAGACGAAATATTAATTATGCAACGCAATCGGCTCGAAAAAGAAGGGAAACAAACAATAGCCACGCCTGTCCGGCCGGCGCCGGCCCTCATCATGGCATAATCGAACCAAAGCCATGCGAAAGGCCCTGGTGGTGGCGCTGGCCGCGGTAGTGGCGGCTGGCTGCGCTCACAAAAAGCGGACCACGTCAAAGGTTCCCGCCATCGCACGCATCGGCCACACCGAAACCGGTCTTGCCAGTTGGTACGGTTACCCTTATCACGGGCGCCCGGCTGCCGATGGCGAAATTTACGACATGGAGAGTCTGGTAGCCGCCCACCGGACGCTCCCGTTTCAGACCTGGGTTCGGGTTACCAATCTCACCAACCAAAAGACGGTGGAAGTCAGAATCATCGATCGCGGCCCCTTCGTGCACGGGCGGATCATCGATCTGTCCCACGAAGCGGCCAACCAAATCGACCTGATCCGGCCGGGGGTTGCCAAGGTGCGGCTGGAGGTGATTCGCGGGCCGACGAATCCAACCGCAGGGCCGTTTGCCGTTCAAGTGGGGGTGTTCCGGGACCAGGGAGTCGCCGAACGCCTCCGGGTGGAAATGGCCAGCCGCTATGGTTCCGCCCGCCTGGTACTGCGCACGGGCAGCCCTCCGCTTTGGCGGGTCCTGGTGGGGACCGAAACCACCCAGGACGGCGCCAACCAGTTGGCCGGCCAAATCACCGGCCAACTAGGCGAGAAAAATGCCTTCGTCGTCCGACTAGATGCTCAATAGAGGCTTCATCGGAATGAAACGACCCGAACCCGGGGACAATCCCGGTTTGGTAGGGTGTTCCCCTGCCATCGAAGGCGTGCGTCGTATGGTCGCCAAGGCGGCGCGCAACCGCCATCCCGTGCTTTTGCTGGGCGAGACCGGGACGGGGAAGGAGGTGGTCGCCCGCTCCATCCACGCTGCCAACCCGGTAGGGCAATTCGTACCCATCGACTGCGGTTCGCTGGTTGGAACCTTGATGGAGAGCGAATTGTTCGGTCACACCAAGGGCTCTTTCAGCGGCGCGGTGGCGGATAAGAAAGGTCTGGTGGAGTTGGCCGAAGGGGGAACGGCCTTTTTTGACGAGATTGGCGACCTGCCGCTGGAAATGCAGGTGAAGCTTCTCCGTCTGGTGCAGGAGCGGGAATATCGGGCGGTGGGGTCGTTGCAGTGGCGCAAAGTCGATCTGCGAATCATCGCGGCCACCCATCGAAACCTGGAAGAGGAAGTGGCGCGCGGCCGGTTTCGGCAGGACCTGTACTACCGCCTCAACGTGCTCACCATTCGTCTGCCGGCTTTGCGGGACCGCATAGACGACATACCGCTGCTGATCGGCCACTTCTTGGCACAGAACGCCGGCCCTGAAATGGGTGTCGCGGAACTGCCGCCGGACGTTCTGAAAGCCCTCGGCACGTATCACTGGCCCGGCAACGTTCGCGAACTCATCCACGCAATCGAGCGGATGGCGGCCCTGCAGTCGGAAGGGGCATGGAGCGCGGCGGATCTGCCGAGTCCGCTGCGGAACCACATCTATGCAAGCCTGGCCGGCACCTTGGAGTTCGCCATGGAGGCTGGCGCCGCGGCTTGCTGCGATGAAACCGGCGAAACCATGCCCGTTGAGATTCTACCGGCGGCGGCGCCGCTGATTTCGCCGGACCGGTGCGACTCCTGCCAGCGCAAGTCCATCGCCCGCGCTCTCGCCAGCACCGGAGGCGAGCGCACCAGTGCGGCGCGCCTGTTGGGAATGGGCCGCACCACGCTGCACCGAAAGATGAAAAAATACGGGATGGCTTGACCATTTCCCTCGATGCCACGTATAGCCTGGACCGCACCCCTTCAGGCGTAGCGCTGTATTCCCGCGAGATTCTGTTCGGGCTGGCACGCCAGCATCCCGAAATCAAGTTTCAATTCTGTTACCGGCCGCATCGTTTTTTCGATTCGTTCGACGCCGCGCTGCCGGCCAATGCGCGGCGCGGGTTGCTGGCCGAACCCTGGGGGCCCCGCCGCGCCGGTCTGTTCCATGGTCTCAATCAGCGCTTGCCGAAGATCCCGCTGCGGCTGGCGGTCGCGACCTTCCACGACTTATTCGTTTTGACCGGAGAGTATTCCACACCCGAGTTTCGCGCCCGCTTCGCTCGCCAGGCGCGGGACGCCGCCGTTCGCAGCGACGCCATCGTGGCGGTTTCGGAGTTTACGCGCCGGCAAGCGATCTCGCTGTTGGGAGTCGCCGCCGATAAAGTGCGCGTCATCCATCACGGCGCGCGGCCGCTCGAGTTTCCCGCGTGCCCGAGGGAGAAAGTCATTTTGAGCGTTGGCGCGCTGCAAACACGAAAGAACATTCTGCGCCTGGTGGAAGCGTTCGAGTCGGTGGCGGCCGATTGGCGCCTGGTGCTGAGTGGTTCGGCGGGCTATGGAGCGGACCGGATATTCGATCGTATCCGCCGCAGCCCGGCGCGGGAGCGAATCGTGCTGGCGGGCTATACGACGCCCGTCGAGCTTGCCGCATGGTATGCCCGCGCCAGTGTTTTCGCTTTTCCCTCCCTCGATGAGGGCTTCGGGATGCCGGTACTGGAGGCCATGGCCGCGGGGACGCCGGTCCTCACATCGAATCGTTCCGCGCTGCCGGAGGTCGCCGGCGACGCCGCCTTGCTGGTGAACCCGGAAGATACCGATGAATTGGCCCGGGAATTGGCGGAAATCACTACGAATGAAGATCTCCGCCAGGATTTGGCGCGGCGGGGTTTGGAACGCGTGAAAGCGTTTCGCTGGGAGGCCGCCGTACGGCGCACTTGGGAGCTTTACGCCGAATTGTTGGGCTGGCCGTATCCACTCGAGCAGTGCGGCTAGCGGGATTCGTCGTCGACGGCGATTTTCAAGGCGCGGAGGAAGCGGTGATCCTGAGAGGTGAACTTGATTTTGCCGGTTGCCTCAAAGCTGCGCTTGGGTTGCTCCTCCACGGTTTCCCCCCGTTCTTCGATTTCTTCGTCCTCGTCCGATTCGTTTCGTCGATTGAAGCCAATTGTAGCCTCCAAAACCAGGAATACGTCGTACCCGGCCCTTTTGATTTCGCCGATCGCCTCCGCGATCCGTTCGGAATCCGATAACGAATCGTTGATCGCGTTTCCGAGCTCCTGCATGAGGTGCTTTAGTGGTTCATCCACGGAGTACTCCCTTACATTAAGCGGACGCCTAAGGTCCGATCCGCGTTGCATCGTCGCGCTGACCGCCTTCTGGCCACCCGTTTCGATTGTAGTGGACGCACGGCCGGTCCACAAGCCGAAACCATAGTATCTATCGGCCGACCAGACGTAATACTTAAGGACCATAACCGCCTTAAAACCCGATTTTCCCGCGGTTTGCTAACATAAAGGCGTGTGGCAACAACTAGCCGGGAAACAGGGCCGGGCTTTTCTCAAACACGTCGTGCCAGCCGTGATAAAACCCGCCCGGACCTTGTGGAATGAGGTAATCGGGTTTCTTTTCATATTGTTAGGAATCTACTTCGGCTCTTTGACAGCGCTTCACTCGCACGAAATAGTCCGTCTCGTGTTTGGGATACCCTGCACGGCGATCATGCTTTGGTATGGGATTTCCTCCTTCCGCAAGGCACGTAAAATCTCCCGGTCGTAGATCGCCGAATGCAGGCGAAACGCCTGCTCCACGTCGGGTGGGCCCTCTTTTGCTCCAGGCTGCTAGACGGACACTGCCGAACCGATTCCCGGCCTTATCGAGACCTGCGTAGGTGCGTAAGGAGCCGCGTAAAGCACTTGGTCCCGTTTCATTCGTCCGGCCGTGCGTTGTCGCAGGCCCAACCGGTTGATGATGCGGCCGACGTGATCGGGATCGTAATGCACACCGAAGCGAGCCTCGATCGCCGTCGCAAAACGCGTGGTGGTCCAGCGGTCGGTATCGAAACCGGCCAATCGCGGCCCATCCTGGTAGACGCTGGCGAGGCGGCTGAGTTGGTGTTGACTGAGACGGCAGGGACGGCCCGGCGCCCGCCGTTTCCGCAAAGCTTCGACGCCGGAGCCATGCAACGTCCGGCCCCAACGGGATGCCGTAGTCCGGCTCACGCCGAACTTACGGGCTACTTGAGATTGGGTGAAGCCATTCTGCAGATCCTGCGCGGCTAGCAGGCGCCTGCTCTCCATTTCGTCGCGGGTCAAAATTCCGTGCGCGGCTGTTTCCATGGATGTTCGCGCGGTTATTTGAGTACCAGAGCATCTTCAGAATAGCCAAAAAACATTTCGGATGCAAACTGTTTTTTCGAATCCCGGAATCCTGCGACAATCTTTTTGTGAAGAGTCGTTCTCCGGAGGAACGGCCGGAGCTGAGGATGGTGACCGGCGGGGCGGTGGACTTGGCAGTGTGGGAATGGCCCGGCCAAGGGCCGCCGCTGGTTCTGGCGCATGCCACCGCGTTTCACGGCAGGCTGTGGGATGCCGTCGTTCGGCTGTTGCCCGGCCGGCGCGCATTGGCGATCGACGCGCGCAGCCACGGACGAAGCGGCAGGGTACCGCCCCCAGCCCACTGGCAAGCTTTCGGCGCCGACCTGGCCCGCGTCATCGATCGTTTCGCGCTGCGCGACGCGGTGGCGGTGGGCCATTCCATGGGAGGGCATGCCCTGGTCCAAACCGCGGCGTTGCGCCCTTCCGCCTTTGCCACTTGGCTGCTGATCGACCCCACCATTTACCCCGAGGAGAGATATTCCGAGCCGCCGCTCGACGGCTCTTTTACCTTGCGGCGCAAAGCCCGCTTCGATTCCGTGGAACAGATGTTCGAGCGCTTTCGCAACCGCCCGCCGTTCGCCCGTTGGTGCCCGGAGATTTTGCACGACTATTGTCAGTTCGGCCTGCTGGCGGCCCGTGACGGTCTGGTGCTGGCGTGCCCGCCGGCCTTTGAGGCCTCGATTTATGCCGAATCGACGGCGCCGGAAGCCAACCTGTACCCTGTGATCGCGGGCATAGCGGCGCCGGTTGCGGTGATGCGCGCAGGAATGGAGCGCAAACCGGGTGCCCTCGACCTGAGCGCTTCCCCTACCGCGCCCGATCTGGCCTCCCGCTTCGCGCACGGCCGCGACATCCTGTTGCCCGGCCGGTCGCATTACATCCCGATGGAGGATCCGGATGCGGTGGCGGAGGAGATCCGGAGGCTTGGGTAAACCGCGCGTGAGGTGCCCCTGTTGGCTTGACGCGGAACCGAGCCCAGGTTAGGGTAGAGACAGGATTCACTTGCATGACCATTGAAATCACCCGGCCCGAGATTGAATTGCTGATTCAGCACCAGCTTCAGAGCGGGGGGTTCAGTGACGCCGAAGATGTCATCCTCCGGGCACTCCAGTCCTTCGCGCCAGAGACTGAACCGGTTTTCGATAAGGAGCGGGCGCTGGCGGCCGGCGCGCGTATCCGCGAATTGAGCAAAGGACTCGCGCTCGGAGGCCTGACGATCAGAGAACTGATCGATGAAGGGCGTCCGTGAGCCGGTTCGTGCTCGACAATACCGTAACCATGGCGTGGTGCTTCACCGAGGAGGCGACAGAGCATACGAGAACGCTGCTGAACCGCCTCTCGAATCTGACCGATCGCGCGATCGTCCCGGCCTTGTGGCTGTACGAAGTAGTCAATGTGGTCGAACTGGCCGCCCGAAAAGGGCCGCATCCCGAGAGAGAAGGCACTCGCCTTTCTCGACGGTCTCGCCGACCTGCCCATCGAGGTGGAAAACCCGAGCCGGACGCAGGTGTTCGTAGCGGTAAGGAAGCTGGCGGGTCGATACCAGCTCACCGGTTACGATGCCGCATACCTTGAACTCGCTGATCGTCGCAAACTACCCATCGCGTCGCTTGACAAGGCGCTGTTGAGAGCCGCAGTGGCCGCAGGCGTCAACACCGTTCAGACATGACAACGAACAGGGCCCGGGTAGAGAGGACCCGGACAGTCTCAGTCTGTTCCAAGCGTTCCGACTTATGGAGAGAGGCGGGACGTTTTGGGGAGAGGCGTGACAGCCTGACGCGACGCCGATGAAAATCTGCATCGGGCGGGCGCCTTTCGTGCGCCGCAACGGGGCTTTCTTGGGGCAGTGGCGGAGGTCGCTGCGATGATGGACCGCCGTAGGCGGCGCCACAACCGCCTAAAATCGGCGTTGGGACGGAGCCGAGTGTCCCAAAGCGAAGATTTGCGTCGGTGTCGCTTCAGTCTGTCCCACGCGATTCACGCGATTCCCACGCGGTTTCTCAGGCTGTCGCACGCAGTTTCGAGATTGAATTGCTGATTCAGTTGGCCGAGCAACAAAAGGGCGTCGCTAAGTGTCATGATGGTTAAAGGGGGCAATGCACCGATGTCCACGTCCGGGATCGTTGGCGAAGAGATCGACAAACAGGCCGCGCTGGCCAGCGCTGCTCTCCAGAGCATCTCCGGAGTCAGCGCTGGTGCGAACGCAAGGCAGTTGCTTCCACGCGCAGTCCTCGCAATGCTTGGGCCATATTCGGCGGCGAAATTCTTTGCGGAGCGCGTCTTGCAATCCACCACGTTCAACGTAGAACTAGTTCGGGCTCTTCACTCCAAATTGCTTCCGCTTGAACGCATGGCTGACGACGTGCTCGTCGCTGCCCGGCAACAGGGCTACTTCGACGATCCAGGTGCAGCCGAGCCGCTTCGTTGGCTCGAAGCCTGCGACGAGCAAGTGAAGGACTGCATGGTGGCGCTGGAGTCCATGCTGGACCCGAAGCTTGACGGCGTTATGGCCGCGGCGATGGAGGCGCACCAGCGGGGCGAAACCGTTCCACTGGGCTCGATCGTCTGATTGAACGGCTACAGCGTTTCGATATCCGGGCCAGCCGCGAATTATTTGAGGCGGTGTGACGCACCGACACGCGGCCGGCTACGGGAGAAGCTCGAAAAGCTGAAGGCCGATCCCTTCGACCTGCAGAACTCGAAACCGTTGAAGGGCCGGAACGAGCAGAGATCGGCGAGAGTCGGAGGTCTCCGAATCCTTTTTCAGGTGCAGGGCCTTGATATCATCGTTGCGGAGATTGGCCCTCGCGGAGAGATCTACAAACACGGCCAATGATCGCCCTCGCGCCTCGATTTTCCGAAAGGAGAAAGAGGAGAGAAGAATGCGCTCCGTTGTGCTTTGATGCGCGCTGATCGCAGGGGTGGGCGGATACTCAGGACGCACCTGCTCAGAACGCGCCTGAGAAGGCCGTGCGAGACATCTAGTGTGGACCTTCCAGGCGGTCGATTCGGTCCGTGTGCTCGTCGATGGTTTCGTCGTGGATCTCTAGAATCCGCCCCAGCCGGTTCATGGTGTCCATGAGCTGGCCGGCGCGTTCCTCGTTGCGGTCCACGGTCTGGGCGAGTCGTTCCACGGCCTGGGTGAGTCTGCCGAACCGCTCGTCGTTGGCCTGAGCGTACTGTCCAAATCGTGTTTCGTTGTCCTTATGCAAGGACGCGATTAATTCGACAGTTTGGGTCAGTGCGTCCAGGCGTTCGTCGATATTCACGGCTGCTTCTATTGTACCTTGCCTTGTCTACCTGGCCGGGTCAGCCGGAGGAGGATCGGAAGGATGGCTGCGGGTGCGCATTTCGACCGGGGATGCCCACTTATGGAACTCGGTGAGTAGGCGGGTTTCCACGTCGCGGATCCGTTCGGTGAGCGCTTCGACGATGCGTTGTTCCATCAGCGCCAGGTGGGTTTTAGCTCTTGGGCGGCTGGTTCTCTCTTTTGACCGTTCGGTCACAATTTACCGCCGGCCGCAGTTGACGTAATCGCGCGTTGTCCAGCCTTCGGGGTCCGGTTGGACGCGATCGCGTAACGCACGCATCTCGGCGACCACACTGCCGGGAGGTGCGGCACGGAAGCCAGCATCGCCCTGAAGCATGCGCAGCACGGCGTCCTTCGCCAGCCGCTCGGCGTCGGTGCCTGCGTTGGTGGCAATCTGCGCAAGCTGCGCTTCCTGCTCGGGAGTGAAATGCACCTCCATGGCTCCCAGAATACGGGAAAACCGGCTCTGAGGCAACGCCTACAGCGTCTTCAAATACGCGATCAGATCGTCCTTGTCCTTATCGCTGAGCATGTCTTTGTACTGCGGCATGCCGTTTCCGCCTTCATCGATCTTGGCGCGGATATTGGCCTCGGTGGGCTTTTTGCCGTTGGTCAATTTATCTTTCTTGAATAGTCCCTTCAGGCCCGGCCCCATCTTCTTTTCCGTGCTGTCGGCATTGTGGCACACGGCACACTGTTCGAATACGGCTTTGCCGGCTGCCGCATCGCCTTTGCCCGCGGCCGGTATTAGAGCGGGCGTGGCTGCCAGAGCTGCGAGTAACATCCAGGAGGGAAAACGTGTCATTTTGGTATCTTACCAGTCCGGCCGCGGTGCTCGACGAAGCGCAACCGAATGCGGTTGCCGGTGTCGCCATAAACCAGTTCCAGGTCTTTCAGCTTTTGCTTTTCCATGGGAAAGTAAAGCAGGCCGGAAACCGGTTCGGTGCTCTTGCCTTCCGGTAGAATTCGCCGGTTCAACAGCTTTTCGAGCGGACTCGGTTCCTTCTCGCCCTGCTCTTTGACAGTCACCTGGGCGGTAATCGTCTCCCCCGGCCCGAACGGGCTCGATTTGCCCCGTCCATCGCTTTTCAACTTCACCACGGCGTTATTGTCAACCACCTGGCTGGCCACATACGAATGGGTCTTGTCGCCGTCCTGATTCGTCCGCAACAGGAAATCGTCGCGGTCGATCGCCACGTCCTTGCCGTATTTCGGCTGGACGCTCACGTCGGCCACAATATAATGCCCCCCCAGATCGTCGCCCAGCAGTTGCTTCACCGCCTCGCCATCGATGTACAGTTTCACCTGCAGGATCAGATCCTCGTTCTCGCCCTCCGCCGAAGGGATCGGCTTGGGAGCGTCCTTCGATGAAGCAGCTAGGAAGGAAGCGGAAAAAATTGCCGAGAAAATTGCGGCCAACCAGACACGACGATTCATGACAGCCTCTTGAGCTAATTATACCGGCCGGCCGCTGCTACAATAAGGCTGTCAAGTTTCCCAGGAGCGAAATCCCACATGGACGAGAAGGAGCGCGCACGCGCCTTGGATCTGGCCTTGAGCCAGATCGAGAAACAGTTTGGAAAGGGTTCGATTCTTCGGCTCGGATCGAAGGATGCGATCGTGCCGGTTTCGGTGATTTCCACCGGCAGCATCTCGCTCGATGCCGCCCTTGGCGTGGGTGGATTTCCGCGCGGCAGAATCAACGAAATCTTTGGGCCGGAATCCTCCGGCAAAACCACTATCGCGCTGCAGGTCATCGCCGAAGCCCAGAAGGCTGGCGGAATGGCCGCCTTTATCGACGTGGAACACGCGCTCGATCCGGCCTATTCGAAAAAACTCGGCGTGGATATCGACAACCTGCTGGTTTCGCAGCCCGATTATGGCGAGCAGGCGCTCGAAATCACCGGGGCATTGATCGCTTCCGGCCAGATCGACGTGCTGGTGGTGGATTCGGTTGCCGCACTGGTGCCTAAGGCCGAACTGGACGGGGAAATGGGCGACAGCCACATGGGCGTGCAAGCCCGTCTTATGTCGCAGGCCCTGCGGAAACTGACCGGAGTGGTCTCAAAATCGCGCACTTGCCTGATCTTCATCAACCAGATCCGCGAAAAGATCGGGGTGATGTTCGGAAATCCCGAAACCACCACCGGCGGCCGCGCGCTCAAGTTCTATGCCTCAATTCGGCTGGACATCCGCCGCATCGCCGCCATCAAGGACGGCGAAAGCGTGGTGGGAAACCGCACCAGGGTGAAGGTGGTCAAGAACAAGGTGGCATCGCCCTTCCGCGAAGCCGAATTCGACATCATTTATGGCGAGGGCGTTTCCAAGGAAGGCGACCTGCTGGATCTGGGCGTGGCGCAAAATCTGGTGGAAAAGAGCGGTTCCTGGTTCAGCTACAAAGGCGAGCGCATCGGCCAGGGACGCGAGAACGCCCGCCAGTTCCTAAAAGACAATCCCGACATTCGCCAGTCCGTGGACACCGAGCTGCGAAAGGCGCTCGGCTTGACCAGGCCCGAGCCGGCCGAAGCCGAAACGCCGCCGGTTCCAGCCACCAACTCTTCGGCCAAGGCAGCGCAGGGCCGCCGCTGAGCTGCTTGGGGCGTTTGTGGGGCAGGTTGGCAACCCGCCTCCCGGGTTAGCAGATGCGGACGGCCGCGCCGATTGACAATCGGCGGCAGGGTACCATCCTGCCCCACAGTTAGCTTTACGTGGTTACGGAGGATGATCGCCGGCGTTCGATTCAGCGCAGGCTGGCCCGTATGCCCCCGCGGGCGTTCGGTCTGCTGCCCACCGGCTTTCCCGTCCTCGACCAGGCTCTCGGCGGCGGTTTGCCGCGCGGCGAGATGGTGGAGATCTTCGGGCCCCCCTCGAGCGGAAAGACAACTCTTGCCGTCGCCATAATCGCCCATCTCGAGCGGCAGGGCGGCGCCGCGGCCTGGATCGACGCCGAGCATTCCTTCGATCCGGCCTTGCCCGCCCGCTGGGGACTTTCCGTCGCACGCCTGCCCGTGGTACGACCCGAATCGGCGGAACAGGCCTTTAGCATGGCGCTATCGCTGGCCGGTTCGGGCGCCATCGATTTGCTGGTGGTCGATTCCGCCGCGGCGCTGGTACCCTCGCTCGAACTCGAAACCGCCTTGGGCTCGAGTGGCCCCGGCTTGCAAGGTCACGTACTGGCCGCGGGTCTGCGCAAACTGGGCCGCCTTATAGCCAAAACAAATTGCGTTGTTTTGTTTTTGAACCAAATTCGCTCGCGCGCCATGGATTCGGGCGCGGCGGAGACCAGCGCGGGCGGTCCCGCGCTCAAGTTGCGCGCCGCTACCCGCATTTCGCTCGCAGCCGGCCGCGCCGGCACTGTGCGCTTCCTGGTGCTGAAAAACAAGGCCGGCAAGGCTCTTGCCGAGGGCGGCCTGCAGTTTCTACCTGGCTCGGAATGCATGAAACGCCCGTGAATCGGGCATTTCAACGAGGCCCATGCAAAAAAAGCGCGAAAAATCGGGCTTTTTCGGTGGTTTTCCTCTTTACAACCCCATGACCTTCCCGTATGATTGAAATCGAATCGAGGCCCGCGCCCGCGAACAGGCTGCTGGAAAGAGCGCTTGCCGCGATGTCCCGACCCGCCTCAACGGCGCAAATCGGATTGCGTGATTGGAAGGGCAGAACAGATGGCGCCTTTTCCAGCAGCCTGTTCAAGCGCAGGGGCCTTGCTTGATACGATTTGGGAGAATCACAAGGAGAAACATGGCGACTACGAGATTGACTCAGACGCAACTGGTCAAAATGCTCGCTGAACATACCGAAACGAGTAACAAAACCGCGAAGGCCTTCCTGGAGCACCTGTCCGGCGTGGCCATCAGCGAAGTAAAAAAGAACGGCGTTTTTGTGCTGCCAGGCCTCGGACGCCTGGTGCGCCAGGACCGCAAAGCCAGGATGGGGCGCAACCCGGCGACCGGCGAGTCCATTAAGATCCCGGCCAAAAAGGTCGTGAAATTCCGTGTGGCCAAAGCCGCCAAGGACGCGATCGTTCCGCCCAAGAAGAAGTAATTCGGCACTTCCAGACGCGAAACCCCGCGGGGGCCCGTACGGCCGCGCGGGGTTTCCTTTTTCGCCGGAAAATTGGAAGCCGAAGGAAGCCTGCTCTTCGAGTGCGAGCGGCCCCGAAGCCCGTATTACTTCTTCGATTCGACCTTTTCTTCTTCCTTTTTGGGTTCGTCGTCGCCTCTCAAAGCGACCTTGAAGTTGCGAATCCCTTCACCGAGCCCTTTGCCCAGTTCGCCAACCTTCTTGCCGCCGAAAAGCAGGAGGGCGACGGCCGCGATCATCAGGATTTCGGGAAAACCTAAACCCCCCAGGGCGCCAGCGGTTAAAACGGGCTGCATGATTGGCCTCCTTACGCCACACCATTGTAGCCGAAATTCCCGTGTCCGGTTTCACCAGCACCGAGCGGATGGCCAGCAGCTTCCTCTTTGGCCGCCCCTCCTCAACCTGCTGTAACGCAATTACCGTATGCTGGACATTATGCGACGCCGGCTACTTCTCCTCGTTTTAATAGCCGCGGCGGCAGTGGTCGCCGACGAAACCGCGGTGTTTTCCGTGCTCAAGAGCACGGTGCGACTAGGGAAACAGCCGGAGGGATTTTACCTTGTCCCCACCAACCAACTGCTGCGGCCGTGGGGACGGCTCTCCCTCATCGCCGGCCGCCCGGTCGATATGGCGTTCGATTCCCACCGCCGCACGCTGGCGGTGCTCAACTGGGAGAGCGTGCTGGTACTTGACGGCGCCAGCGGCACACGCTTGGGCGAGGTGGAATCGCCCGCCACTTCTTACGCCGGCATCGCCTTCCGTCCCGGAGACCGCGAGCTTTGGGCCAGCGAAACTTCCTCCAGGGACAAAGGCGATAACCTCCTGGTAATCGAAATGTCCGATCTCGGGGTTCCAGTCCGTTCCAGCCGATTCGCGTTGCCAGGCCATCCCGTTCCCGTCGGAATCGCGTTTTCGGCGGACGGTTCCGCGGCTTACGTCGCGCTGAGCCGCGACAACGCGCTGGCGGTGATCGATACGGCGACCCGCAAGCTGGTGCGCCGCATCGATGTGGGCATCGCGCCCTTTGGAGTGGTGGCCGCCAAGAACGGCGTCGTGTACGTCTCGAATCGCGGCGGCCGCCGTCCCCATGCCAACGAAACCGTCGCGCCCTCGAGCGGCTCCGAGGTGCTTACGGATCCCGTCACCGGCTCGTCGGCCTCGGGAACGGTGAGCGTGGTCGACATTGCCTCGGCCAGCGTGCAAGAAATTCCGGTTGGCCTGGCGCCTTCCCAAATGGCGCTTTCCCCCGATCAAAAGCTGCTGGCGGTCGCCGACGGCCATTCCGATGCCGTTACCATGCTCGATGCTCAGACCCTGAAGCGTGCCGACGTCCACATCCCCACCTATCCCGAAGCCGCCATCGGCAGCCAACCCATCGCCACTGCCTTCAGCCCGGATGGCGACATGCTTTACGTAGCCTGCGCCGGCAACAACGCCATTGCCGTGCTGTCGGGCCACGGTCTGGACTGGCAGGTAGCCGGCGCATTGCCCACCGCCTGGTTCCCTTCCGCCATCGCCATGGACGGCAACGGCGCCTTGCGCGTGCTCGACATCAAGGGCGTGGGCCATACCGCCGATGCGAACGGAACCTTCAACTCGAAAGAATACGAAGGCTCGCTCGAGCAAATACCGGCGCCCCTGCCGATGCAGGTGATGGCCGGCACACGCGAGGTCCGCGCGGCCAATACGCCCCAGCTCGACCCCGCCGGCGGAGTCCGCAATCTTTCCTCGTTGGGTATCCAGCACGTCTTCCTCATCGTCAAGGAAAACCGCACCTACGACCAGGTGTTCGGCGACCTCGGCCGCGGCAATGGCGACCCCAAGCTCACCATGTACGGCCGCGACGTCACCCCCAATCACCACGCCCTGGCCGAACGCTACGTGACGCTCGACAACTTCTACACCGGCGGCGCCATTAGCTTCGACGGCCACCAGTGGCTAATGCAGGGCTTCGTCAGCGATTACGTGGAGCGCGCCTTTGCCAGCTCCCCGCGCGGCTATGCCTGGAACATGGCCGACGCTCTCACCGTTTCTCCCACCGGCTTCTTTTGGCAAAACGCTGCCAAGCCCATCGACCTTCGCATCTTCGGCGAATTCATGTTGCCGGGCAAATGGGACCCGGCCACCCAATCGGTCAAGGACATGAATGAAAACGACGAGCTGAAATGGAGCGACTATTGGAAGCTCTACCAGGAGGGCAAATGGCAGTCGGCGGTAGGCGCCCGCCCCGGTGTGCCGGCGCTGGCACGCTACTCCAGCGTTCGCTATCCCTACGATTCGCTCGCCATTTCCGATCAGATCCGCGCCGACGAATTTCTGCGCGAATTCGGCGAGCGCGAAAAGGCCGGCCGCTGGCATCAGCTCACCATCATGACCCTGAACCAGGATCACACCAACGGCACGCGCCCCGGTTCGCCCACGCCGCGTTCCATGGTAGCCGACGACGACCTGGCGCTAGGCCGCATCGTGGAAGCCATTTCCAAGAGCCGCTTTTGGCCCAAAAGCCTCATCTTGGTGGTGGAAGACGATGCCCAGGATGGCGTGGATCACGTGGACGGCCATCGCACCGTGGCGCTCGCCATCGGCCCGTTCATTCGCCGCGATGCGGTGGATTCCAACAATTACAACCACACCAGCATGATTCGCACCATCCAGGAGATTCTCGGGGTTCCGGCGCGCACGCGCTATCTCGCGTCGGCGCGTGCCATGACCAGCATTTTCACTCCCGAGGCCGACCTGAAACCGTACCGGCACTTGCTGCCCGCTCAACCGCTCGATCAGATGAATCCGCCGCTGAAGGCCCTGGCTGGCCGCCGTCTTTGGGCCGCACGCCAATCCGCCGCCATGAATTGGAGGGATCTCGACGATGCTCCCGAAGACCTGCTAAACCGGATTCTATGGTGGGATGCCAAAGGCTACGACACTCCCTATCCGGCCGGAGGTGGGCGTGGAGCTAAGCAGTAGTGCCTGTCCATTGTTTCTAACCCGCCCAGGACAGTAGCGTTATTCTCGAGTTCGCGCGAAAGCCGCGAGTCAGAGCCGCGACTGTCAAGGAGCGGTTGCGCGAGCTGTCTACTGCTCTCCTTGTTGATTCCAACTCCGCGAGTCAGGCGCAGCCCGAGCACTGCTACAATCGGGGATCTAATCCCGTGAGTGCACGCAAAATATTAGTGACCGGCGGGGCCGGCTACATCGGCTCGCATACCGTTCGTCTGCTGCTGGACCAGGGTTACGACGTGACCGTGGTCGACAACCTCTCCAAGGGCTACCGCGAAAATGTTCCCGATGGGCGTTTGGTCGAAATGGATATCGGCGATACCAACCGGCTGGCGGCCGTTTTGAAGGAATTCGGCGCCGAGGCCGTGGTCCACTTCGCCGCCTTCATCGCGGTGGGTGAGTCCATGCGCGAACCGGCCCGTTATTTCTCCAACAACGTGTGCGGGTCGCTGTCGCTCCTCACGGCCATGGTGGAAGCGGGAGTGAGGCACGTCGTGTTCTCCTCCACCGCCGCAGTGTACGGTAACCCGCACACCACCCCGATTGCGGAGACGTTTCCGATTCAGCCGGTGAGTGTCTACGGGGAATCGAAGGTGATGGTGGAAGCTCTGCTGCGCTGGTTCGACGAGGTTCATGGCATCACCAACATAAGATTGCGCTACTTCAACGCCTGCGGCGCCGACCCCCAAGGCCGGCTCGGCGAGCGCCACCAACCGGAGACCCATCTGATTCCCCTGGTGCTGCGCGCGGTGGCCAGCGGAGAGCCCGTCACCGTGTTCGGCGACGATTACGACACCGCCGACGGCACCTGCATTCGCGATTACATTCACGTCAACGACCTGGCGCAAGCGCACATTCAGGCGCTGGAATATCTGCTGGGCGGTGGCGCATCGGATGCCTTCAACGTGGGCACCGGAACCGGACACACGGTTCTCGAGATCATCCGCGCGGTGGAGGAGGTTACCGGCAAGAAGGTGCCCTACACGATCGGCCCCCGCCGCGAAGGCGACCCACCGGTTCTGGTCGCCGCTTCCGACAAACTCCGCGCCATGTTAGGCTGGAAACCGCAATATACCGACCTGCGCCAGATCGTGGCGCACGCCTGGAATTTCGCCAGGAAGTAGGGGTGCGAAGAGACCAGATCGAGAGGCGTGACGTAGCTGGCGGGGTTGAATATAGGCCCACTAGGCTCCTCTCTCGATCACGTCTTTGTAGTGCTTCTCATATACCGGAATGATTTTTTCGGAGCAGAATCGCTCCGCGGCCGCCCATCGTCCGGCCTTGCTCATTCGGTAGTGCAAATCCGCATCGGTCAGGAGCGCTGTAACACGGGCTGCCATGGCCGGGATATCGCCGACGGCTTCGAGGAATCCGTCCACCTGGTCGGTAATCAGCTCGGGCACGCCTCCCACGCGGGTCGCGACGGGCACCACGCTGCAAGCCATGGCCTCCAACGCTACCAGGCCGAAAGATTCCATCTCACTCGGCATCAGCAGCGAGTGCGCCAGGGGAATCAGCCGCTCTACGTGGTTCTGCTTGCCTAGAAAACTGACGTTTCCGGAAACACCCAACTGGCGAGCCAAGTGTTCGGCGGGCCCGCGGTCCGGGCCGTCACCCACCATCAGCAGGTGCGCCGGCACGTTCTTGCGCACTTCAGCCAGGATGCGAATACAATCCAGCACCCGCTTGACGGGGCGGAAATTGGAAAGGTGGATGAGCAGCTTTTCGCCCGCGGGCGCGAACTGCGCGGCTTCGGCCTTGGAATCGTTGGAGTGGTATAAGTCGCAGTTGACGAAGTTATGGATGACTTGGATCGGCCGGGCTATTCCGAATACCTCCACGGTCTGGCCGCGCAGGTTTTCGCTGATGGAAGTAACTCCGTCGGATTGTTCGATCGAGAACTTAGTAATGGGAAAGTAAGAGCGGTCCACTCCGACCAGCGTGATATCGGTTCCGTGTAGCGTGGTCACGAACGGCAGGCGGCGCTTGGGCGCGAGCATTTGCTGCGCCAGCAGAGCGGCAATCGAGTGCGGAATGGCGTAATGCACGTGCAGCAGGTCGAGCGAATAGGTTTCCGCTACTTCCGCCATGCGCGACGCCAGCGCCAGGCAATAGGGCGGATATTGGAACAGCGGATAGTCGGACACTTCGACTTCGTGGTAACAAATCCGCGGGATGTCCGGGTCCAGGCGAATCGGGTTGGCGTAGGTGATGAAGTGTACGTAGTGGCCGCGCAACGCCAGCTCCATGCCTAGTTCGGTCGCCACAATCCCGCTGCCGCCGTAGGTGGGGTAACAGGTGATTCCGATGTTCACGGGGCCAGCGTAGCATGGACCGGCCGCAGGATTCCGTAGCCGATCTGTCCGTGGAGGCCCTCGTCGGGTTTGGCTAGGTCGCCGCCGCCGAACCAGACCCGGATTTGTTCGCCGTCGACCATCACAGACGGATCGCAGATCACCTGGGAATCCCAAGCCTGAGAGCCGGCGAACACCCGCGGCAGTTTGCGCCAGTGTACGCCGTCGGTCGAGCGCGCCAATCCCAGCCGGCGCTGTTCGTTGGGATCGCGGCCTGTAAACAGCATCCAGTAGAATCCGTGGAATTGCCATACGGCTGGTTCGCCCACGCCGTTTTCATCGAATGCGCCCGGGCCACCGGGAGAGAGAATCGGATTGGTCCGCAGCTTTTCCCAATGCACGCCGTCGCGCGACCGGGCCACGCCCAGCCGTTGGCGCGGAGGGTCAGCCCGATCTTGACCCAGGTAGTAGAGGTAGAAATACGGCTCGATGCGGATCACGCCAGGGTCGGCAACGGCACGTTCGTCCCAACTCATGTACGGGCCAAACCCGAGGACCGGCGCTGGTTCCCGCAGCGAGCCTTCTCGCAGCAGGCCGATCCGCGGATTGGCCTTCGGCCCGGCCTGATACCAATACCACCACTTGCCGCCATCCCTCAGCGCCGAACCGTTGGCTGCGATGTACGACCCCTCCCAGGTGCGCGCATCGGGTGACAGAATGGTCCCCCGGCGCTGCCAGTCGATGCCATCGGCCGAAGTGGCCATGGCTGTGTGCCAGATGCGGCCGTCGAAGCGGGAATAGAAGTTGAGCCAAGGCTGCCCCGAGATCACCGACGGATTCAGCGCCTCCTGCCCCGGCTCTGTCAGCACCGGGCCTGCGTGTTCCTCGAACGTGAAGGTCAGGGTGGGATCGCCGCCGGCGAGCGGCGGCAAGGTGAAATCGGAGTAGCCGCCGCAGGAAGTGAGCACGGCCGCGAACAGCCACAATGCCCAATGCCACTTAGCGCGTCGGATCGGTAATTCGTGGGGCAGACCATCGTTGTTTGTGGTCTGCCATCGACCCGGGGCTATGCCAGACTGGGTCCGGAAACCAGCGAGCCGCCCTCTCGCAAATGAACAGCATCGAAAAAGATCCCGGCTGGCAGACCACGAAAAACGATGGTCTGCCCCACGGGGCAGCAGGCGAAAACGCCTGCTCCACGAAGCCAGCCAAGTACATGGCAGACCACAGAAAACGATGGTCCGCCCCACCAGAAATCTTCGCAAGCAGCGTCCCATCATTGCAGCGGGACGCGAACCCTCAACCCGGCGCCGCGGCCGGGGCGAGATTCCAATTGCATATCGGCGTTCAGCGTCCGCGCGCGGCGTTTCAAGCTGTTCGGGCCCAGCCGCAGCAATTCCAATTCTTCCAGCGAATAGCTCCCCGCGAAAGTGAACCCGTGTCCATTGTCTTCCACCGAAATCTCCAGCGCTTTCTCGCTTTTCTCCAGCGCCACCGCTACGCGGGTGGCCCCGGAGTGTTTCTGCACGTTGTAAAGCGCTTCGCGGATCATCTGCAAGACCTCGCTGGTGGATTCCTGCGAGAGGCCGACGGGCGCGGCCGTGCCGATGAAAGCCACGGGAATACCGCTCTCCTTCTGAAACGCCTCCGCGGTGCGGCGCGCCGTCACTACCAAGTCGGCCGCATCCACATCCACTGGCCGCATGGCGTGCAGGAACACCCGCAGATCGCGCACCTGCGATTGTGCCACCGCCTGCAATTGACGCAACTCGTCCATGCCCGCTTCCAGGTCGCGGCTCAGCAGCTTTCGCAGCACCTCCAGGCGCATCTGGAGGCTGATGAAGTTTTGCAGCGGGCCATCGTGGAAGTCCGACGCGATGCGTTGCCGTTCGTCCTCGGCGGCGCGTTGGGCGCCGCGCCGCGTCTCTTCCACCTGCCCGGCCACGCGCATGGCTTCTTGCTCGCGCCGCCGCCGTGCCGCCGCCAACCAGCAGCCTAATGCGCCCCCAACAACGGCGGCATACTCGAGATCCCTCAAGCCGGGTTGCGGCGCCAGAATGCAGAATAGCGCCACCACCCCGCCGACCACACCCACCTCGATCGGACCGTAGAACGCGATACCTTCAGCCAGCACGAACAGGTAGAATGCCGAAGACCACCACAGCAAGCGCTCCGCCCCGTAAGAGGCGGCCACCAGCAGAAACACCGCATCCTGAAACAAGACCAGCAGCCCGGCCATTCCGCCCCGGCCCCAGCCGCGCCAGACCATCGCCACGGCGCCACCCAGATAGAGCGCCACGAGACCGTATATCCAGGCCGGCGTCCGCGGCACCGCGGCCCAAACCATGAATAGCAACGCGGCCGTTAGCACGACCCGGACCCAACCTATCGATTCGGTCCAGCGGATTTTGGAAACGTCTGCCACCGGTTACTTCCGATACAGATACAAAGTGCGGCTCCGGCCTTCGCCATCGTCGGCGATGTTCTCCACCTTCAGCGGTTTCCAGTTCCGAAACTCGAAATCGTGAGCCACCACCCTCGCGCCCTTCTTCAACTGCCGGTCCAGCAGCGGCCCCACCTGGCTATCGATGGCATCGGGCAGCAGGTACACCGTCACCAGGTCCGCGGAGCTGTAGTTCTGCGCCATCAAGTCGCCGTGAACGATACGGGCGGACCTCTCCAGGCCGAGCGACCGGATCCGCTCCAGGCTCTTGCGGTAGAGATCGTCGTCGATCTCCACTCCCACCGCCTCCACATGGAACTTCTGTGCCGCCAGAATCACGATTCGTCCGTCGCCGGAGCCCAGGTCGAACATCTTCTCGCCGGCCTTGAGACCGCCGAGCTGCAGCATTTTGAGCACTACCGTGTCCGGGGTCGGGTAGTAGGGCGCCAGCGAGCGTGGCGCCAGATCCTGCGCCGCGCATCCGCACAGCCCAAAGACCATGGCCGGCAACCACTGCGTCATCACATCCACACTTTCACGGTGGCAATGCCCCGGCGGCATTGGTCGCACTTTTCGCCGTTGACGTAATAGCGCGCGTCCAGCTTGGCCAGATGATAGAAAGGCAGGCTACCGAAACTCGTGGTCTCGGGATTAGGCTGGTAGATCACCACCGCCAGCGCCATTACCTGCGCCTGGAACGACTCCAGAAGCTGCTTGAGCTCTTGTAACCTGGCGCCGGTCCGGAGCACATCGTCCACAATAATTACCGGCTCGTCCTTGGCCGGCGTCAGAAACTGGCGAAAGCGCAACGGGTGGCTGGCATCCTCACGCTCGGCCCAGTACACCTGCCGCGCGCGCAGCGCTTCGCAAACCCCATAAGCCACCGGCAGGCCGCCCGTCATGGGCGTCACGATCGAGACCTCGCCGGCCACGGCGCGAATTTCCGGTGTATTCCGCAGCCGCCGGCTTAGCCCAACCGCCAGCATGCGCTGGTGCTTGGAATAACGCATGGCCAGCGGAACCTGCAAGAGCTCGTTGGAATGCATGCCGCTCGGATATTCGAAATGGCCGTCGCGCAACGCGCCGGTTTCGCGCAGTACCGCAACCACCTCTTCTTGCGTGGGAATCAGGTGCATAGGTTTTCAATTGGCTCCGTGGCCAGTCAGCACGCGCGGTATGGTTCGCAGCAGAATCTGCCAGTCGAGTGCCAGCGACCAATTATCAATGTACTGCATATCCAACTTCATCCAGGTATCGAAATCTACTTTGTCGCGGCCCGCCACGGCCCACAGACAGGTCAGCCCCGGCCGCATGCGCAGCCGGCGCCGCTGCCAGCGCTGGTACCGCTCCACCTCGCTCGGAATGGCCGGGCGCGGGCCCACCAGCGACATGTCCCCCTTCAAGACGTTCCACAGTTGCGGCCATTCGTCGATGGAGAACTTGCGCAGATACCGCCCTACCCGCGTCAGCCGCGGATCGTGAGGAATCTTGAAAACCGTTTCGCGCGTATTCAAGTGCGCCACTTTCGCCTTCAATTCCTCGGCATTCTCCACCATGGATCGGAACTTGTAGAAGGTGAAGCGCCGCCCGTTCAATCCGCAGCGCACCTGGCGAAAAATCGCGGGCCCTCGAGAGGTCCAGCGGATGACGAGCGCCACTACTAGCATGAACGGCGCCAGAACCGCCAGTCCCGCGGCCGCCAGGATAATATCGATCGCGCGCTTCGCCATGAGCCGCAGATCGTCTTCCGGCGCCGCCGAAAACGTCAGCAGGGGAGTGGACTCGAAACGGTCCAGCGAAACGGTGCTGTTGATGTGCGGAAAGAAATCCACCGCCAGGCGCGTGCGCACGCCTTCTTCGTCGCACAACAGGAAAGCCTCTTCCAATTCCGGCAGGCTTTCGCTGGCTACCGCAAAAATGATTTCGTCCACCACCTGGCGCTGCAGGATGGAGGGCAAATCGGCAATCGGCCGGACCGGATACACCGCTCCCAGTTCGATCGAGCCGGGAGCCTCCCGCTCCGCCGGCTCGCTCAGGAAACCGCCCAGGCGGATACCGTAATCGGCCGAATTTTCGAGCGCTTCGGCCAGCCGCAGCGCGCGCGGGTTGGTCCCCGCCACCATGATGTGATGGGGCGCTGTGAATTCCCGCCGGATTACACCCGCCATCTTGCCGGCCGTTAGCCGGAACAGCAGCACCAGAGCCCAGCTATAAGCCGTGAACAGCAGCACGAAAGGCCGGCTCAATTCCATGCGCAGGATATATTCGAACACCACCACCGCCAGCCAGCCGTACGCCGCCTGGCGCGCCGAGTCGCGCAGAATGATCCTGGGATTGCCGGCGTCCAAGCGGTCGTAGATTTCGAGCCAAAGCGCCACCCCTACCCATGCCAAAAGCGAGAACCCCAGCAGCAGTGCGTGCTGTTCGGTGGTTAGATAAAAAAGGTTTTCAAGCTGCAGCACGCTCCGCGTCCGGTATGCCGCTTCAAATCCCAACGTTACTAGGATGATATCCGATAGCCCAAACAAAACACGGACTTTACGCTGGCGATGATACATCCGGACACAGGATAACATGGGGCGCTCGAAGGCGCTTCCCGGAGAAGGGCGGGGCTGCCGGTCACACCCCCCAGGCTTGCGCCCGAAGATGGGTGAAGTTGGGTGGGACAGACGATCGTTTTTTGTCGTCTGTCGACCGCTGCAGCCCGGCGGGAGCCTGACCACGAGCAGCCCGGCAGCGCTGGGCAAGTCAAGACCAGGCTCCGATAGGCTCAGTGCGAGGCGACTTCACGCAACTTTATTGCAAGAAGCTCGCCGGTTTCAGCATCGATCAGGAAGCGCTTGTACTGCAGCGGATCGGCTGCGAACTGTCCGATGAGGGGAGAGGGAGTTGGGTTAGCGTCTCGGGGAAGGCTGAGCGTGATGCTCCAGACTTCGCGATCCTTGTATTGCTCCCTTTCAATCTCCTCAACACCTGCGGCAGCTTCGTCGAGCATTTCGGCCGCCTTCGCCTTCGCGATCTGAATAGCTTGCTTGGCATCTATCATGGCGGACCACCCCCTCCATAGTGCCGCGAATCGCCGCCGATTCGAAAATATGGAGGACAGTCGCGCAGGCTTCCGTCACTTGCCACCATCTGCAAACCGGACCTGGCTCACCCGCGGTGTTTCACGATTCTCTCCGGCCAGCGTCCGCCGAACGCGATGCGCCAACCGCCGCATCCAGTCGAAAAGCAAGCTGGCCATAAAGCGCAGCCCCCGGAACAGGTATCTTCCCAGCCATAGCATGCCGAACCCGACCGCAAGCAGGACGGCGGCAAACAGGATCATAAACAAACCCTGGTCCCACGGAGAGAAGTGAGCCAGAAATTCACCCACCGGGCCGCCCAATTGGATGAAGCCAAGCTCGACCATTCTGTCGAATAACCCCGGCAGAAGAATTCGAGACAAACCCAACAAGGTGAACATCGCGCCGACCAGAAGAATGCTCGCCGCGGTTGCGTAGAAAGCGGTCAGGATGCCCACTAGCGCCATCAACAGGCCCACCAGCACACTCAAGCCGCCAAATCCGAGCGGAATCCCGAACAGCGCGATGAATATCCCGCCCACGATGTACAACGGCAGGTTGCGCTTCCTGCCGGAGCGCATCATCGTGCCGGGCAAGCGGTCCGCCACCACTTCCGCCGGCTCTCCGAGATTCCGTAACACGCTAAGGATCCTGGCGACATCGTCGTCACCCGGCGTGTTCTGATAGGCCTCATACAGGTGCGACCCAATCTCTGTCAGGAACTCGTCCCGCTCACGGGCCGGCACCTGCCGGAGCTGCGCTTTCACGCGCTCCAAATAATCGTTGGAGATCTTCGCCACAATTTCCGGGTAGTTGTCCATTTCTCTCACCCCTTTCGGACCACGAGTTTCTTCCCGACAGGTTCGGGCTGTTCCGGAGTCTTCCAGTCTTGCTGGACCAGGGAAACCAAGGAGTCCAGCTCCTGGCTCAGCTCATCGAAGAGCCGCCGGCCGGAGGACGTCAGCGCGTAGTACTTGCGGGGAGGCCCCTGAACGGATTCCACCCATTCCGAAGCCACTAAGCCATCCCGGTCCAGACGGGCCAGGATAGGATAGATCGTGCCTTCTTTGAGGGAAATCGAGCCGCGTTCGGAGAGCACACGGATCAACGAGTACCCGTAATGCCTCCCGTGGTAAAGCACGCCCATGACAGCCAGCTCCAGGATGCCTCTGCGTAATTGAGTGACCCGCCTGTCCCGGCCGTCGTCCAAGTACTCCATACTGCGAGGTATACGATGGTGCTAGGTAGCGGGTTCCAACAATTTTCGAGCGTGCCGGCGAGTGGGACAGACGATCATTTTTGGTCGTCTGTCATGCGTGCGGCCCGGCGAAAGCTTGACAGACCACCAAGAACGATGGTCTGTCCCACCCGTGGGTCACCCAAACCGCTTCAATCCAAATTCCACGACATCAGGAGCTCGGAGCCTCCGCCGGCGGCGGTGGCGCTGCCGGGGCTGTTTTCACAACGGCTTTCTTCGCCGCCGCTTTCTTGACCGCAGCCTTCTTGACCGCGGTTTTCTTCACCGGGGCTTTCTTGACTGGCGCGCGCTTCTCGGCTGCCTTCGCCGGTGCGGCTTTCTTGGCGGCGCGTTCCGCTTTGGCAGCTTCCGCCCGTTTCAATGCCCACCGCTTCTTGGTAGCCTCGATGATCGCCCTTCTGCCAGCCTCACTGAGCCTTCGTTTGGGCTTGGCTGCTGGCTGCGGCGCTGGCTCGCTTGCCTTCTTGGCTTCGGCCCATCTCTTTCGCTGTGCTTCGGCAATCGCTTTCCTGCCGGCAGCGCTGATCCTCCGGCGTTTGCGTCTTGCCGGTTCCGGCGTGGCCTCTGGTTCAGGGGCGCCGGGAGCGAGGGTAGCTTTCAACTCGCTTATGGTTCGGTCGATGCGCCGCTTTTGTTCCTCAAATCCAACAATGGCGGCAGCGATGATTTCGTCTGAGAGTTTTGTCGGCATATCCGTGTCTTTTACACCATACACCTAATTGCAATTCCGTGTGGAAGGATCTGGCCGGCCGGGCGAGTCCGTCGCCTGCGACTGTCAAGAACCCCATCCGCATTGACAAATCGGTCTATTTGTCATACCGTGCGCTTTCTATGGTGCAGCCATCATGAACCGTGTCCTGGAACATATCATTACGAGCCGCATGTCGACGAAGTCCATTCAGCTCATTGTCTGCTTGCTCGCCGCGATCGGAACCGCTCCGGCCCAGTGGATCGCTCCGAACCCCGTCCAAGGCTTCGACCAGCGCCCCGATGGCGTCTCTTTCACGCTGAAATCCGGCGCGTTGCGAGTCGAAGTCTGCTCGGATTCCATCGTCCACATCGTTTATTCTCCCAATGCCGCTTTTCCCGCCTCGCACAATTTTGTGGTGACGCACGGCGCCTGGCCGCAAACTCATTTCGCCGTTCAGCCCACCGATAAGACCGTCGCCATCGCTACGTTCGAGCTTAAGGTGACCGTCGGCCGTGACGACGGAACCGTCTCGTATTCCGACGCCAACGGCAAGAACCTGCTGTCCGAAGGCCCTAAGTGGATGACCCCGGCAACCGTCAATGGCGAGGCGACGTATCATGCCGAAGACGCCTTCCGCATCTACGGATCCGAGGAAGCGTTCTACGGGCTCGGACAGCACCAGGCCGGCGTATGGAATTATCGCGGCGAATCCGTGGACCTGTCGCAGGAAAACACCAATATCGCCATCCCGATGCTGCTCTCCACCAACGGCTACGGCATTTTCTGGAACAATACCTCGCGAAGCAAGTTCAACAACCGCTTTGTCCACTACCTGTACTTAACCGCCGAAGTGGCCGATACCATTGACTATTACTTCATCTACGGGCCCGAGTTCGACCGCATCGTCGCGGGTTATCGCGCCTTGACCGGCGCTGCCCCCATGTTCGGCAAATGGGCGTACGGATTCTGGCAATGCAAGAACAGGTACAAATCTCAGGCTGAGATCCTCGAAGTGGCGGAGAAATATCGTCAATTGCACATCCCCGTCGATGACATCGTCCAAGACTGGTTCTGGTGGACCAAAACCGGCGAATTCGTCTTCAACCGGAACTATCCCGACCCAAAGAAGATGGTCGACGATCTGCATCGCCTGCATTTTCACCTCATGGTTTCGGTGTGGCCCTTCTTCTATCCCGGCACCTCCACCTACGAAGACATGGACAAGCGCGGTTTCTTCATCGATCGCACTTCCGCGGCCGCCTTTCACCCTCTTGGCACCGCGCTTTACGACGCCACCAATCCGGCCGCCCGCGCCTATTACTGGAACCTGCTCGACAACGCGCTGTTCAAAATCGGCGCCGACGCCTGGTGGGAAGACACCACCGAACCGGAGACCGAAGGAATGGAAGAGAACGTACTCCTTCGAAACAGAATTGCCATCGGCAGCGGCGCCCGCTACGCCAATCTTTATCCAATGATGGCGAACTCGGTGGTCTATGAAGGGCAGCGCCAGGAAACCGGCCGCAAACGCGTGTTCATCCTCTCGCGTTCGGCTTTCGCCGGCAGCCAGCGTTATGGCGTCACGGCCTGGTCGGGCGACGTCCTCTCCGACTTCGAGTCCTTTCGCCGCCAGATCCCGGCCGGCTTGAATTTCGCTTTGTCGGGTCTCCCATACTGGACCACCGATATCGGCGGTTTCTTCATCGGTCATCCCGACGATCCGGCGTATCGGGAACTGTTCGTCCGCTGGTTTGAATATGGCGCGTTTTGCCCCATCTTCCGCGTCCATGGAACGCGCACCCCCGATCGAAACGAACTTTGGTCGTACGGCCCCGAGGCGCAGAAGATCCTCACGAAATTCGACCGTCTGCGCTACCGCCTGATGCCGTATATCTACTCGCTGGCATGGATGACGACAAACGAAAGCTACACCCCCATGCGGCCCCTGGTGATGGATTTCCGCACCGACACGCGCGCCCAGAATATAGGCGACCAGTTCCTGTACGGGCCGTCAATTCTGGTAAACCCGGTCACGGAACCCGGCGTGGCGACGCGCCATCTCTACCTCCCCAACGCACGCTGGTACGATTTTTGGGACGGCAGCGCAACCGATGGCGCCAAAACGGTCGACGCGCCCGCGCCGCTCGACCGTATCCCCCTCTACGTGCGCGCCGGCGCCATCCTGCCGATGGGTCCCGATATCGAGTATTCGGACCAGAAGCCGCCCGACCCTATAGAGCTGCGCGTGTACGCCGGGGCAAACGCCGACTTCGCGCTTTACGAAGACGAGAACGATACCTACGACTATGAGAAGGGTATTTACGCGACCGTCCCGATCCACTGGGACGACGCCAGTGCGACTCTGACCGTCGGCGCCAGGCAGGGTAGTTTCCCCGGTATGCCGCAGTCGCGCACCTTCGACATCGTTTTGGTGGCCCCAGGTCATGGGACGGGTGTCGATCCGGCGTCCCGAGTGGATCGGGTGGTCAAATACTCGGGTCAAGCCGTCTCGGTGCGGCTGGAGCGCCGGAGGTAGCTTACGGTAGCGCTGGCGATCTTTGTCGCCGGTGCTCTATACATGGAAAGCGACTATCGGTCCGAATGGCAGCGCCGCGGACCGCGCTCAGGCCGTAGCCGCCGCGACCGCGAGACCGACTTTGGCGAGCGAGCGCTCCAGCATGGCGGCGGCTTCGGGCTCGGCGACGTTGCTGGCAATCGAAATTTCGGCGATCAGCATGTGGCGCGAACGGTCCAGCATCTTCTTCTCGCGGAACGAGAGCGGCTTTTCCAGATGTAGTTGCAACAGGCTCTTGAAAACCTCCGCCACCTTCAACAAGTCGCCGCTTTGCATTCTTTCGGAATTCTCGCGGAAGCGAACTTTCCAGTCCGAACGAACCGTATACCAGCCGCTGGAGAGAAAGGCCAGCATGCGGGAGATCTCGCGTTCCTTGGTAACTCTCCGCAAACCAACGTTATCCACGTTGGAAAAAGGCACCACCACGGTCATGCCGCCGCATCCCAGCCGTAACAGATAGAACTTTTCCGAGACCGAGCCAAAGGGCCGAATACTGATATTTTCGATGGTCCCGACGCCCTGGTTCGGATAGACAACTTTGTCGCCGATCTGGAATGTCATGCCGCCCCTCCGCAGCCACTGTCCTGAAGTGTTACAGAATGTGGCTTTGCAACCTATTGAATAGTACGCTGCGCACTTTTTTGTGTCAAGAGAATTGTAATTCGATTAGCGCCATCTGGCGGGGGTTTTCGCAGGCAAACCAACCGGGGCCGGCACGCTCGGCAGCAACGCCGAAACAAGATTCGAAAGGCGGAACACAAACGAATACACCCCACAGTCGTGACAACCCGTCAGGAGCCCAGGCGAGGATTCGAACCGGACGCGTGCGCTCAATCGCCTTCGCCGGTCGGAACCTCCTTCTCTTCGTCCTCTCCGTCCAGCACGATGCCGCGCTCCGCCAGCAGCAGTCGTCGGAGAGTGCGCAAGTCATTTAGAATCCGGCGGCTGGCGGTAATATGAAGGTTCAGCTTGGCAAGGTTGTAGGAAACCAGCAGCAAAGCTTCTTTGCGGCGCTCGGCCCCATCGCCTTCAGCCAATGCGATTTCGGCCTCAATGTCACGCCGCGCTTCGCGGAGCGCTTCCGCCAAGAGGGCCACGTACTCGTGAGAGCCCTCGATGTTGTCGAATGGCGTCTCGGCCTGATGATCCACGCGTCATGCCTTTCTCCCCGCTTTGGAAGAGTGGGGCGTCGACAACTGCAACTCGGAACGCCCTATTCTCTCACAAATCGAGGTGTACAGTGTCAAGAGGAGAAACGCTCCGGGAAATGCCTCAAAACCATTGGAAAGCGGTCGTAGTGGACGACGAAGAGCTGGCCCGCGCGTACCTTTTGGAGATGCTGCGGCGGCACGCCGACATCTTCGTAGCCGCCGAGTGCGCCAACGGGTTCGAAGCCGTGAAGGCGATTGCCGAAACCAAACCGGATCTCGTATTTCTCGATATTCAAATGCCCAAACTGGACGGCTTTGAAGTGTTGGAGTTGATCGAGCCGGGACCCGCGGTGATCTGCGTAACGGCCTACGACCAGTACGCCATGCGCGCGTTCGACGCTCATGCGGTGGATTACCTGCTGAAGCCCTTCAGCGCGGAACGCTTCGATACGGCGCTCGAGCGGGCCCGCCTGCGGCTCGGCGGGAGGCGGCCCGATACCCCGCCGGCCACGCTTCGCCCGCCGGAATCGAAGCTCGAGCGGATTGTAGTGCGCGACGGCGCCCGCGTCCATATTATTCCTCTCGATAAGCTGGACTACGCCGAAGCGCAGGACGATTACATCGCGCTGCACTCGGCCGGGAAGAGCTATCTGAAGCAGCAGACCATCGCGCAGTTGGAAGCGCAGCTCGATCCCTCGCGCTTTGTCCGGATTCATCGTTCCTGCCTGGTGAACCTGGAGCGGGTGACGCGGATCGAGCCCTATGCCAAGGACAGCCGCCTGGCCACCCTGGCGGACGGCACCCGCCTGCCCGTAAGCCGCTCCGGATACGCGCGCCTGCTGGCGGCCATGGAAGGCTCGCCCGGCGAAACCGAGCCGCGACCATAGGGAGCGGTTGCGTAATTGACCGGCAAACGTGGCGCACGCACTCCTGCGCGCACTCCTGCGTGCCGCGTCGGCACTCCTGCTGACGCCCGCTTCCACGGGCAGAAGCGTCGAGTAGAGTCTTAGTCTCGACGCGGCACGCAGCAGTGCGTGCGCCACGGTGCCAAATTCGAAGTCAATTTTGCGCCGTTCCTTAGCGATGCTTGAAAACTTTGCCGCCCTTCATGACGAAGACCACTTTGCGGACGGCGGTAATATCCTCGAGCGGGCTACCGTCGGTGGCAACCAAGTCGGCCTGATAGCCCGGCGCGATGACGCCGATCTCGCTCCCCAGCCCGAGCGCTTCGGCCGCTACCGAAGTGGCGCTTTCGAGCGCATCTTCGGGCGTTTCGTGGCCGTCCTGGACGCGGTAGATGAACTCCTCCGCGTTGCGTCCATGGGCGCCCGAAACGGCGTCGGTGCCGAAGACGATCTTCACATGCCGGGCGCGCGCGCGCTCGAGCACATCGGCGGTCGGCGCCAGGCCGGCTTTCAGCGTGGCCGCCACCTGGTCGGTGAAATTGAAACTGGCTAGGTCCTCCAGGTAGTTGTGCAGCACCAGCAGATTGGGATCGAAATAGGTGCCGTGGGCGGCCATCAGGTCGAGCGTCTCGTTGGTAAGAAAAGTCCCGTGTTCAATGGAAGTGCATCCCGCCAACACCGCAGCATGCGCGCCGGCATCGCCAATGGCATGCACCACCGAGCGCAAGCCCACGGCTTTGGCCTCCGAGCAAACCGCTTGAATCTGCGCGTCCGACATGCTCTGGTTGCCGCCGGCGCCCAGGCCGGTGGTGGCGAACAGTTTGATCACGTCGGCGCCATCCTGCTTGGTCTTGCGGACCAGAGCGCGCAGCGCGTCCGGGTCGCCGCTGGCGGCCTGGATCTGGCGAAAGGAAGTGAGAATGCGCGGCCCCGGGATTTCCCCCCGATTCACCCGGTCGCGGACCATAGCATCCACCGCCGCGCCCACGCTTTGGACGGTGGTAAAGCCGCCCATTAGGGTCACGCGCGCGTTTTCTGCGGTGGCCCGCTCCTCCACCGCCGGATCCTCGTGGCCGTTCACGTTCTTGTGGGCTTCGTTGAAATGCCAGTTCAGATGAACGTGAGTGTCGATCCAGCCGGGCATCACCGTCAGGCCGTGCAGATCGTAAGTGGGCCGCCCGTGGGCCGGCCCGAGCGAGCGGATTCGGCCGTTTTCGATCACGATCTCGAGGTTCTTCAAAACCCCGCCGCGGCCGTTCAGTATCGTGCCGCCGCGAATCGTCATCCGCCCGGAAGACGGCTGGGCTGGCGCGGCCAAGACCAAAGCCAGGAACGCAAGTACGTAGCGCATCATGACTCCCGATTGTATCGCCGAGGTTGCGGTTCCGTGGGACAGACCATCGTCTTCCGCGGTCTGTCGTCCCTGGACCTGCGCGGGTTTTCGCTTGCCGCTTAGACCGCCGCCCGATCCGTCCCCGGGGTGGGGCATGCTTTAGCCTGCCCTAATTGAAAGGGCGAAGCCCTCGCAGGCCGTCTCGCGGCCCTCAAAAGAATCGCCACTCTGCATGACGCACTACACTAGTATTACAACGTTAAGTGTTAGGGGCCGCAGGCGTGCTCTGCGGGACACCCGCAGTAGGCGCAGAAACCTGTCCAGGTGAATAACACATACTGGATCTCACGTCGCGTCCGTGGCAGGGT
>Ga0187848_10000191_pt1 | contig 56829 bp, 104 predicted proteins | sample June2016WEW_4_40_FD_132424 | JGI IMG/M metagenome (GOLD analysis project Ga0187848, IMG submission 132424) | Peatland microbial communities from SPRUCE experiment site at the Marcell Experimental Forest, Minnesota, USA - June2016WEW_4_40 | ecosystem: Environmental > Terrestrial > Soil >... | reverse complement strand
GTGATTGGGGTCCATCTGCGGCTGAAACTCTGTCGGGTCTATGTTCTTATCCTCGACTGTGTTGGCCCACCATTCGTTCGGGCAGTTCTGGCACTTTATCACATAGACGGCATCTTCTTTTGCTAACTTCGCCTTCGGCGCGATCATACCTAAAGCGTCGTTCCAGTCTCCCTCGTGGGCCGTATAAAGGGAAATCATACACGCTAAAAGCTCATCGTCCCACTCGTCCTGGTCGCCTCCAGCACTGTAGGAGTCTTCCTCGTCCTTAACAAAATTCTTCATCTCCTCTGCGAGATTGCGGGATCGGACAAAGAACAATTCCTGCTGGAGCCATCGCTTAAACGTCTGCCAGAGCCGGGGACGGGAAGACATATTTGTCCACCATCCCAACTTGTTTGACATGATGTTCAGGGAATCTAAGTGCTTCCAGCGGTATAGATTGGGATACCCCAACTGGTAGCGCAGCGTGCCTAAGCAAATGTCATATCGGTTGCATTCGACAGACATCAGTCCGCTGTTGTAAAGCAAACCAAGATGGTTCAGTTTGTAGGCAAACCCAATAGGATCAATCGTGTTTGCCCTCCACGTTGCTACCTGATAATCTCCGCCGCCTGTCGTGCTAAACCGGATAGCGACCCCTACGCTGTAGGCCGACTTGCCGCCCAACCCCTCCGAGAGATCAGCGCCTATGCAGTATTCAGCCTCCGGCATGGGCCACTCCCAGATCTTCAGCGGAGCATCGTCGTAAGTGTGATCGAGGTTGCAATCCTCCTGGTAGCAGGAATAAAACCCAGCTTCGTTCTTTGGATTGGTAGTATTACATCCGTGGAATCTTCCAGCCAGATCAAAGTCTCCCTCTGCTATCGGGTTCCGCACGTTTATATTGGCGAAGTCCTGCGCCTTCTGCCCGAATATCTGATAACCCTGCAACTGGAATGCCTCTTCGCCTGTGCTGGCCATTTCCTGTTTCAGTAACTTAGAACTCTCTTCGTCTCTGTCCGAATTCTTTCTACGATGCTCATACCATGCCAGTTGCTCGTCGGCCAACACGTATGGGTTAAGTATCCCAATCTCGCAGGTTGGGCAAATTAAACCAGATCTGTCTACCTTTTGAACGTAGCGGTAGTGATACTGTAAACATTCACTTCGCTGGCAGCGAAGCCACTCCGACTCTACTTTCTCCCTCATTCTAAACTCCGGCGTCTCAACCCTCCAGTTGACAGGCACCGGGCGGACTCTAGTTGCCTCAAAAAAGAACGGAAGGAATAGTGGATACCACTCAGCCTCATCGCTCCCCAGCAATTCCATACAGCGCTTCCAGAGTTTATGCCCGTAACGGTTGGCCCCCTTAGCCGTTGATTCCAAAATAGCAAAGGTGTTCTCATCTTCCACAAGAGCATTCACCATGTCTTCATCAATAATCCCGCGAGCTACGTCCTCCGTATATTCCGTGAACTCAGAAACGTGTACGGCGCTTAACCTTATTCCCTGCCCGACGCCAGAAGAATTCGCTCCCCTAACGAACACCTTGCTGTTTAATCCTGGGTCTATGCTCCTTAAGTCTGGCTTGGGATTGTCGAAGTATAGAAGCTCGTCAGCCTTCCTCTGGGCGCACATCGGCTTCATCCACCAGGGCATATTATCGTAAATGAAGCACATTATAGGGAACAAAACATCCGAAGTATGGGCCTTGTCGTAAGAGACTACGAGGGCATTGATGTTTGAAAAGAACATAGTACGCCAAGCTATCAACGCTTCAATTAAAGTCGAACATCCCAATTGTCTCGCTTTGATGATTATAATCTTTTGTGGCTGTTTCTTAGCCTTCATTTCAAGAACTTTTTCCAATATAAGTTCCTGGGCCGGTAACAGCGTAAGTAATTGATTTCTTAGCTTTTTGGTAGTGATCCAGAAGTAGTTTCTGGCCGCATACACGAAGTCGTTCCGGCAGTGTTCGAGTTCGCGGAGGATGACCCTGACCTCCGAAGGGGTGAGGTTGTCGGATTGATTGAATTTGCCGTCTTGATTCAGGTGCTCGATAAGCTGAGCAACCTCAAGATCTTGGTGCCAACGGGAGTCGGCCATACACACGCCCTTACTCTGGGGTCACATCAATGACGTTGGTGGCAGAGAGATTTCTTTTCTCCAATTTGCGGACAAGGGACTCGAAGCTGACGGAGGTGTTCTCGGTTTTGTTATTGTTCTGCTGGAGCAGGTTGTTGGTGACGGTGACGCCCCCTGGCGGCTTGATGAGGTTCACAATTTGCAGGGCCAACTCGATGCAGCGCACGTTTCCGTCTTTGATCTTCTGGCGCAAGCCTATGAACGCCTCTGTGAGCATCGGGTCAATGTTCTCTATGAGATGGCGCTCTGGGATCTTGGCGATGTTCTTGCGCGTAACCTTGATGGCGGAGCGGCTGATGGGGGGTGTAAGGGCCTCAGTTGCGCCGCCCTGGTTCGTTATCCCCAGGAAACTGGGGTTTGTGGACTGATCCGCCATACACTGTTAGGAATCGCCTATCACTTGCTAAACTTCGATGCCGCCACTCCCGCGACCGGCGCTCCCCACTGGCTTAAATCGTTGCCTGAAGCCTGCTCGTCGGTTGTGTTCCATGGGGTGCGCTCCTCCTGCGTCCCTCGGATCGTCTCGTCTAGGGATTGCGGTGGGGGGATGGCGAACTTCGGTTCTATCTTCCGGCGCTCAGAGGTGTAGCGGGCATTGGCTTGCGCTGTAATCTCGTCCAGTACTCGCTTCGGGTTCATGTCCGCATCGGACGTGGACACTACCACACTAACGCATTCTGCTGGGTCAGACACCCCCGGCTGTGCGTAACTGATCTTTACGGTCGGCATGTAGATGCCGCCATTTCGCATGTCGGCAAAGCTCTCCCCAGGCCCTCTCTGAATGCTTCGGGTCAATGTGATTGGGGCTTTACACCCAGGAGGATGGACTTGCAGGGTAGCCGGGAGGTTCTTGCTGTAGTGCTCAAACATCTCCTCTTTAGTGAAATTCTCTATGAATCCCACCGTAGGCTGTTTGGGCTTGAATCTCTCCGAGACGTCGGCAGCGTCCCTCGCCGTGGGGAGGATGATGGCTGGGTCTGCGGGAGGAAGCTCTTGTCTGGATACAGACTCGATTGCCGGGCTGGTAGTAGTTCCCGCCACCTCCAGCGCCATGGCAAACATATCCGCGAAGTCCTCCATCTTTGCTATGAGATGGTCCGCAAAGGCTTCTACGGTTTGGAACTTCTGCCCTGCTTTCAAGGTGCGAAGAATTATGGGCTTGAACTGCTTAGGAGTCATGCTTCTCCCGGTCCTTTAGAAAATCCTGCTCCAATGCTACTTCGACGCATTTCAACATTCCCAGCAAGGACACAACTGAACTTGGCCTAGAGCCACTCCAACAAATATCTCCATATTCATCAGTCCAAACCACTAGGACATGGGTTGGCTCTGCCTTACCAAACTCTTCAAGGCAAGTCATCAGAGCCTCAGACGGGGATCGCGTGGCTACGGTCTCACTCATAGAACCTCATCGTGCACAGCAAATAGAAAACCGTCGAGTCTTCCTTCTGCTCGCATATTGGAGAAAGTTTATAGCTTACTTGAAAACTACCATGCGGGATACGGACCACGTTACCACTTTTTACGTCTAAGATAGACACGCCATGACCGTCATTAAACTGGACAAACCCTTCGGGCAGGTATTCGTTTTCAACAATCTTCAGATCGGTCAGGTCACCCATGTCACTCCATTCCCAAGTGCGGTAGCGCCGCCTGCTCCGCAATCCGCCCTTCGGCTATCTCCTTAGCCCTCTCGATACCAACAGAGGGATCTTCGGCTAGGACCTGCGCTACTTCCCAATGCAGGCTGGCGTCCTCTTCTTTGGTGTAGTCCACGCCCGCTTCAGTCTCTCTCGGCTTCACTACGACGCCAACGAAGCGATCAATCGAGTCTCGGAGCTTCGCCACTTCAATAGCGATGGCCCCGGCTGCGTTGCCATGCCCTGCGATGAGTTTGGGGATGTCGCTCAGATCCTTAGCGACAGAGGAAAGAGTCTCGACGGCCTTGCAGAACTGCTCCTGGACTTCGATCTGCTTCTTTCGGCTGCGGTACATCCAATAGCCGCCAACGGCCAATGCCACTAGGAAAAGGCAGAAGCAGAACGTACCAAAGATGGCCAACAGAATTGTTTGCATTTTCGCCCAACATCAGTGTACTGTGGATTTATGGATAACACAATCCCCACTCCCAAGAAATTAGGCCGTAAGGCCCTGCCAGAAGATAAGAAACGAGTGAGGATTGGATGCAGGGTTTCGCCCCAAACTATGTCTTTCCTATTAGAAAGGACCGCCGTTCAAGGTTGCAGCATGGGTAAGGTTATTGATTTTGTGGCGGAAGCGTGGCTCAAGGCTGAGCGTCCATAGCCGTTACAAAGCGAGTGAGCCGCGTCCTGTAACTTGCCCAAGGCTGTTTTCAATAGCAACTTGGCTGTGGCCGTACCAATCCCCATCATCTCCGCAATTTCCGCAGGCTCCATCTCTTCATCCCCATATGCCAGATCAATTGCCTGTTGCTCCGTCTGTGTGAGATGAGCGTCTGACATGATGGTGGAGATTTCTAACTGTATGGATTCTAACTCGTTATACGTGTCGGCCCGATCAGACGAAAAAAAAGAGTCAGTGTAGTCCTGACTCAAGTATTCGTCGCGGAGGCTGGGGTTCGAGCTTCCTCTCGCTGTCTGCCCCTTTGGCGTCCCCATTGAAACGAAGCGCTCTCGGTAGAGCATCGTATGGGTTTCGCCTGGGGCTAGCCGCGTTATCAAGTGTTGGGATCGGAAAAAGTCTAAAACTCGCCCACCTACGCGCTGGACAGCCCAGATCCAGAAAGAAGCGTAGGGGTCTTTGCGAGGCTCAGTAACCGCAATCCCCAACACTGGCGACCAGAAGATGATGAGGTCGGCTACGTGGGCAAGTTTCTTTTGGAATGCCTGGAGATCAGGATTGTAGGATAGGCAACAGCGCCACAATGCCAGCCTAGCCTCAGATCTGGCCTCTTCCTGATAGGTCAACGCTCCCGATACGCGATAGCTCCAACAGAGCCTTTCGGCCACCCTGTCGGCTTGCGCCAGATGCCTATCAAAGAGTGTTTGGGGCTCCACCAGCATTAAGCATACATCGAACTATAAGATACATTCAAGTCTTATCCTTGAACAAAAGCCCCATCTGTGGTTTTTTCTTGGCCTTCGCCGGAGGGCCGCTGCTTTCTTGTTGCACACTAAGGGTAGGCTGCGACCGCGCCCGTACTTCTTCGGTTATTGTCGCCGTAGTCGCATCATGCCGCCACTTCTCAAAGGGGACTGCCCTTTCATCGGCAGGAGCGTCCCAGCCCTCGTCAGTCCACTTCAAAGCGCAAGCACCCCCTCAGCTTCGTCCATGTAAGCGTCGAACGTCTGGCACTTCAGTATTCTCAGGGTCTCGGAGTGGTAATGAAAACACCTATAGCCAGTCACGCTGTCAGCGCTTGCAAGATACTCATTGAGGATGAAGTCATCCATCGCGTCCAGTTTCAGTCCCTTATAATAGGGCTTTGAGACCCGAATTAGCCATTTGCCAATGGGTACGGCAGTGTCACCTGTGGGCCGGTAGAACCTGACTTTACCTGTGGAATGGTCCTCAAACAGACCGGGATCGTCTTTGGCCGACGTGTTCCTGGAACCATTCCCCGAGCGCTTCGGTAGTTTGTGCGGCATTCCCTTGACAGATCTCCAGGTGCTTCCTCGTTAGAACCGTAGCGTAGTCGTCGCCAACCCCGCCGTCCTCTGCGCTCAAGTTCAGCCAGTATCCACAGCGCGTACACAGCACTCGTCGCGGCTCATCACAGTAGCCGTGGTAGAGGGTCGGGTTGAGTTCTAGTGCTTCCATGTCTGCATCCAGACTTTCTCAATTAAAGTCTAGCCTGTCAATTAAGAAAACGCAAGACTTTAATTACTTCGCCCCGTGGATTCGCTTTTCGATCATCGACAGGATTTGCTTTCTCCCCGACGACCTGCCAACTACCCATCCAAGCCAGAATATCCACACGTTCTGGACTAAGACCACTACGCCAATCCATTGTTGCATGCTCATCGCTGTGCCACCACATACTGCCCGTCAGCCTTCTTGACTACGGGGCTTAGATGCCACGATGCTTGTTCGAGTTTCGCAAACTCGTAGCCCTTGTATTGGTGGACGCACAGCATGTTGAAGGAAACAACGCCGTAGGCCAACTCCCCTTCCTTAGCTTTGTTCGTCAACTTGGGGAAGTGGTAGTACATTGTGTAGCCCAAAGACTCCACCAGTTTCATCAGTTCGGCGGCGCGGCAGGGCCGTCCATAGGGGTTGTTCGCGTCTGGCGGGATATTGTCAAGAGCATTCTCCAGGTAGAGGTACGGCTGATCCCGCTTGATTGTTTCCAGCGCCCCTTTGACAACGTGAATCTCCATGCCTTCAGTGTCGGCGATGATGAGGCCGACCTGATCCTTTGGATGCCAACAAGAGTCGATGGGCCTCACCTCTACTTTGATCGTGTCATCCTGGCTTGTCCAGCCCAGCAAAGAGGCACCACCAATGTTCCCCGGCTTGTCTGGATCAAGGACCGGACAGTACATCCACCCTTCTCTTTCTCCAAGTGCATAGCACTTTGGCAAGCATACAATTTCATCCATCATTTCAATGTTTTTACATAGTAGGGTGTATTCTATTGGGTTCGGCTCAAAGGCAACCAGCATCTTGGCAGCCGTCGCAACCGGAACCGCGATGGCCCCGATGTTCGCCCCGGCCAGTATCACATTTCGATCCTTCGCCAGCACCTTAAGAAGATCCACTTCGTCAGGCGAGTATTCTTCATACAGGTCGAGCACGTCGCCGATGTAGAGGCTTGTCGTGCGATAGGTGAGGAGCCCGTTAAAAGTCTGCTTTGTCTTGAGCATCGTCCCTCCTACGCTATCCTAGCTTTGATCTGGTTTGCCTTGAACACGTCCTCTACTGACTCGTGCCGCCATTTGCCACCCGTGCGAGTGCGGTAGCCATTAAAGTTTAGCGCTGCCGCGATTCCACGATAGCTCATCTGGTCGTTGGCTCTTGTGTTTACAATAAGCCTTATGATCGTCTGTTCTCCAACGTCTTGGATCAGATTCTTCCCCTCGCCCATCTTGAACCCAAACGGGATGTTCCCCACCCGCTGCCCCTTCGATTTCTTATACGCCAGCGCCGCTTTTGTCCGCTCGGAAATCACTTCCCGCTCCCATTGGGCAACGGCCCCCATGACGTTGATGACAAGACGGCCTGCGGCGCTCTGTGTGTCAAGGGACTCAGCTAGGGATACGAGCGCTACGCCATGCTTATCAAATAAGGATAGGAGGTGCGCCAAATCCCCCACGCTTCGGGTCAGCCGGTCCAGCTTGCAGATAATGACGACATCGACTTCGTGGGCCTCCACCATCCGCTGAATCTGTTGGAAACCGGGACGGTTCAAATCCTTACCAGATTCCTCATCCTCAATAATGTCAATGAGTTCATCGCCCCTGACGACACACATGGCCTGGATCTTAGCCTTCTGGTCCTTTAGGGAGACACCATTTTCGGCCTGATCCTTAGTCGAGACACGGACGTATGCTACTGCTCTCATCATCACCTCCAGTCTTGGTACAGACAAAGTGTACCACAAAAACTATCCTTATTATAGTGCGCTCTCGCGCATCCACGCGCCCACGCAGGCCCGGCGCACGGCCTCCTGGTCAGATTGCAGCGTCGCGGGCGTCATGGAGCCAGCTTCCCTGCGTGCTGGGCGTGTGCCAAGCAGTAATCCACGTTCTTGTCCACGGCGACCGCATGTTGACGGCAGCAGGGCCGGTCGCAGGTTGCGTCCTTGCCGTCTCGCTTCACGGGGAAGTCGCAGAGAATCGTATGCGGCCTCCCGCACGTTACGCAGGGTTGCTGGTTGCTCCCGCGTCCACAGAGGATAGCGTAGCCGCCACCCGGAAGATCCTTGATTCGGCAGGGCATTACTTCCCCTCCTGGTCGGCGAGCGGGCGGGTCATGGCTTTCTCTTCGCCAAACCCAACCGCACCACGTCTTTTACGGAAGCCTCAATAGCCCCGGCAGCCATAGCCTTCGCCCGTTTAGATAGACAGATGTCGAAGTGTTCCCGATGGGTTCCCGCGCATTGAATCCACTTACGTTGAACCCCAATTGTGTCAGCCATTGAGAGTAGTTCTTCTGTACTGTCAGCAACCATGTGGCACATCATCATGCGGTCAAACGGCGCTCGATAGTTGTCAACGTAAACCGGCATGTCATCCCTCCTCCTTCTCATCGCGGGTCATGGCTTAGGCTCCGACCATTCCCAAATCCCTAGCGCGCCCTGGACGTAATAGTCATCGCAGGGTGAGGGGCAATCCAGCACGAAGCCATACCTTCCTTGAAACCACGGAGATTTACTGGCGGTGACGCAATCGCGAAGGTGCATTGTGCCGATCACTGCTCCGCGCGCCAGTTCTCGCGGCTCCGGCATACATGAAGACAGGTCGTGGTCAATGTGCCAAACGAAGTCTTTTGCATCCTCGTATTCGTCGCGCGTCATGCCCTTGGCCGCGTGGATGGCGATCTCTCCCCGATAGCGCGTCGGCCAATCTCGATTCTCGATGTCCTTGGTCCCGTGAATCAGGAGCCATGCCCACGGCTGGCGGACGGTGATTGCTTTCACTTCCCCTCCTCGGGCGACTCCGGGACTAGAATTAAGAACTCTCTTGCCCTTACCCTTCGCAGGGCGGAAACGAGCATGGAGATTTCGTCCTGGTAGCAAGCCTCGCGGCACACAGGCCCGCGCATCACCTTCACGACGCGCGACTCTTCGGAGTACCAGAGTAGCCCGTAATCGGAGCCGTCAAGCTCTTCCGGTTGGATCAAGCCCCGAGGAACCATGTAATAGCGGGTCTGACCCACTCCGCGTTCGGCCCTGACGTGGATCTTGTCCCCGTCGCGCTTCCAGTCCGCCCGGCTCGTTTTGCATTCAATGGAACAAGAAACCCAGCGCTGCCAGCCCACGGCATCGGGGATCTCAGAGCACGTACTTATCTCAGACAACACGACACCGCATCGTTTCATGTTCGTGAGCCAAGAGATAGCCCGCTTGCGGAGCGCTTCGTGTGTCACTGGGCTTTGCGCTGGCATTACTTCCCCTCCTCGGGCGGCTCGCCAGGCGGGAGGATGCGAGCGTAGTGCGTCACGGATGAATTGGCTATGGCCCAATTGCCATCCCAAAAACACTTATAGTCCTTATCCCAACGCGCCGTATGCTGAACAAAGATCGGCCGTCGATGACGAGTCCTGCGCCTCACCTTGTAGCGCTCACTACTCTCCGGCCACGTCGCCTTATCGTCGGCGGAGAACGCGCTCCACGGGCCGGCTGCGTTAGCTGGCATCGGGTGCCTCCGCAAGCGCATTTTCGGCGACAGTCGCTATGACCGTGAATGCGTAGTAATCAGCGCCGTAATCTCGCGGTTTGGCTGACTGCCGGGTAGCGCCTTCGTGTATGCGCTCCAACGCTACCCGCAGTAACTCCACGCGCTTTGTCAGCTTGGCGTTCAGTCTCATGCACGCCTGAATTCCAGGGTTATCTTCCATCGCCGCACTCCTTGGCATCGGGTGCCTCCGGGAACTCTGCCCACTGCCGGCCGTCGAGTATGGGCAGTGAAATCTTGTGACCGTTCTCCAAGCGTTGCTTGTAGAAGAACGAAGTACTGGCTGCCACGCACTGATCGCGGATTGAGCGCACCCAGTTCTCATCCATCGGCCGCGCGCCCGGCCCACTCTCGCCGCCGACAATTATTAGTGAAATTGGCCCAGCGCGTTTCGCGAGCGCAGCGGATTGTTCCTTCGGCTTGCATAATCCGCCGTCGGCCCCGGAGCTAACTTTCTCGCCCCACCCCTCACGATGTCGGATATCGTTTGGAATACCACTCCGTAAACTTTCGCCAGTTTGGTCTGCGTCACGCCCCCCAGCGCGTATCTCTCCCGAATCTGAAGAATCGCTTCGTCTGAGAGTTTCGCCATTGAGTTCCTGGTTCCATACTGGTTGCAGGCATGGCCCACTTTCAAAACACGAGTCGCGTGAATTTGCTGATCTGAATAAGTTGCTAACTCCAGATTGGCCGGGTGATTCCGCTTCTTGTCCCCATCTTGGTGGTTCACCGTCAGGCCCACGGGGATTGGTCCCTTGAAGTGCCTGTAAACAAGACGATGCGCCCCGGTCGCGTAGTCCTTCCCGTTGTACATCACGCTCACTTGGAGGTAATCCCCGCTGTCGTTCTCGGCCCTCACTTTCGTACAGACCCGGCTTACCACACAGTGTTTCCAGCGGTCCCACCCGCGCTTCCTCACTCTCCAGATACGGCCCTCTGCGTCTATCTCCAGTTCGCCCGCCAGAACGGCCCGGTAAACCGCCTCTTCCTGTGGTTTCTTCATTGATTGGATTATATAGGAGAAACCGGCTCAAGTCAATAGCCCCGAGCATCGGTTCGACGCTCACAAACCGAACGGCCGCCGGCGCCTGAAGCAGCAGCGGAATCCGCTCGTCGGCTGTGGCTTGGTTCTCGCAGGAGACGCCGAGCCAGATAGAATCCGCCAGCGACAGCGGCAGCATGTCGAAATGTTCGGGCCGTTTCGTCAGCAGCAACCAGTCGAGCGCATGGCGCGTGTCGAGAATCACTTGCCAGAGCCTATGTCGTGGCCACGCAAGTTCCGGTCGATCCTCGAACACATCGGCAAGGGAGTTACAGAAAACGCGATGCCTTTCGCCGAGAGCGGCTGCTGCCTTCGCCCACTTGTAAGGCTGTCGCCAGTAGGCTTCGGAAGTAACGTGGCGCGTCCCTTGGTTGCCCCAAACCGTCAGGCCGGTACGCTTTGCCAAGGATTCTGCGTAGCATCGCGTACAGCCCGCACTCACCTTGGAGCACCCGATCCAGGCGTTAAACGTGTGTCGCGTCCACTCTATGCGCGAGTCAGCGCCCATCGTCCGCCACCTTCGCCGATGACTCGGCCCATCGAAGAATCCTTGCTCTCGCTAGTGCACGCTTGTGTAGCGTCTCTTTATAAGCCGCCAACTGACTGGCCTTTACTCGGCATTCCAGGCACATATCTTCAGGGTCTCCATAAAGATCGCAGCGGCCAGATCCAGAGTCTCCGGTTTCATAATCTGGCGATCTTTGCTCGGTGCAACGTCTTACGTTACTTCGCAATTCTCGCAACTTGGATTGAGCTGCTGCGTATTCAATAGCAGCAGGTCGAATATCCCGCATCTACCTTCCCTCCTTACACTCCCCGCTCGCCTCTCTCAGTTCCCGCTCCACCTTCGCCCGCTACTTCTCGTTCGTTCCCTCGACGCCACGCTTAATCCGCTCGCGGGTTCTACGCTGAAGCCACATCAGGGCTTCTTCACAGTGAGTCAGAGCAACAGCATTATCGCGGCAGGAGAACGGCCCGGCCTGGAAAGCGCGCAGCCGATCAATCACGATAGCGAGTAGCGTTTCCTGCGTAACGCCGTTGACACCGAACTCTTTGATCGGTCCATTCTGGAAGAGAACTAGCAGACGCGCGAATGATGCAGTGAATCCTGCTATATCCGCCTTGGAGCCGTTGTTTTTTGTGTCGAATCCAGTGACTTCATAACGGTGGTTCGCACCACCGCTACCGGGTTCATCAGTAACTTCTATGGTCAGTTGATGGTTTGCCGAGTCTCCCTCGACGATGTGATCTGTGAGTGTACGCATTGAATTACTCCTTACTTTCCTTCCTTGCACGCCTTACTCGCTTCCTTCAACTCCCGCTCCACCTTCGCCCGCTCGGCTGGCGTCATCGCCAGAGCACCTCGCATCGACCAATGCGGGCATAAACTTCCGAAGCCATCCCGCCTCGCGCTTGTGATCCTCGCGTCAATTTCCGCAAAGGTCTCATAGATATGCCCCACAATTGGATACACTCCATCGCAGTTTTGAAAGATAACTGCCCCGTCCGGCTGAACCGCAATCCGCAAGGCGCGATTCCACCAAATGCATTTACCAGAGCACGAAAACGGTATCGCCCCTTCAAGTCGACCCATGGCATGGAAGTTCTCCTCAAGGGGCTTCAATCTGAAAGCGTTGGGCTGTGCTTCGGCCAGAGATTCAAGCACTTCCCTGTTTTGGTAACGCCGATGCTCTGCTGTTCCGCTCACAACAACAAATAGCCTATACTTATTGCAGAATTTCAGAAACTCTGTGGTCTTTCCGAAATCCCGAGACCAGCTTCCGTTCGTCAGCACGAATTGGGGCTTACCCAAATAGCTGACGAGATCCAGGCAGGCTCCGAACCCTTCGTATGCAACGCTAACCTCGCCCCCGTAAACCCCAAAGCTTGCGATCCTTGACATGTCAACACTAGTCAGCCACATCTCCAATTGGGTTAGATTGATACCATCACGCACGCTTGGGCCACTTCGATACATGCAGAACGAACACGCAAGGTCGCACTGCTTCGTGTAGATAAAGCTCAGATCATACATCAGCGGGTTGTCGCTATTGGGCTGGTCTAAGATCACTTCACTTCCTTGCACGCCTTACTCGCTTCCTTTAGTTCCTTCTCCACGGCCCTCCGCTGCTCTAATGTCATGATGCTACGCACAACCTTGTTCTGCGGATCGCCGTTAAGCATCAGCGCCGTGTTGTCGCGCACAATGCGGATGGTCAACGCCGTGGCGCGGTCGCAGGCGGTCGCTGGCTGCTGGCCCAGCAGCCAGAGGACCAGCGCGAGGTTCATAGCTTCCCAATCCTTTCCTTCGTCGCGCGAAGTTCGGCGGCGATGGCGCGCCTGCGCGTATGCTGCTTGATCCAGTAGTCCGCGCCATGTGAATCTTGTCTGTCTAATACGTTGGCCGCTATCCGCAGATCGTTAGCCGCATGATGCTCTTTATACCCCGCCAGCACATCTAGGGCTTGCGCGATTTCATCGCCAAGGGCTCTATCTAAGAGCTTCGGCAACCATGCTTTCAGCGCCTCACTCCGGCTTATGAACTTCCCATCCGGACCTTGGTTGAGTGAGTTCATCGCTTCCCTTTCAGATTGCGGACGACTTCGGCGGCGATCAAGGCTAGAATACCGCCGCCGAAAAGAGCCGTCGTAATCACGCCATCTTCTGGGAAATGTCTTGGAGCATAATAGATCACCGCAGATAGACCGAGACACATATAAGCGATAAAGTGTAGTGAGTTCATGGCTTCCCTTCCTGCTCGGCGAGCGCCTGGGCTGCGATACCGTTAATCCTATTCATCGACAGGGAGAGATTCAGTGCGCAGCTTGCCCAGGCTTTCGCCTCCACTATTTGCAGGGCTAAGTCGGTAGATTTTACGATCTCTGCCGTGATCTTGGTCAGCGCCTCCCGCAGTTTGGCGATCTCCGCGTCGCGGGAGTCTGCGAAACTATACTGAATTGGTGCCGAGTCTGAGCCGGGGTTGGGGCTGGTGAAGGGATTATGCCCGCATACAAAGCCCGCAGTGGTCCCCTGCATTCCGCAAACTGGGCAATTCCCATAGATCTCACTAAGTGTGCTCATTTCCCTAATTCCTTCCTCAGCCTCTTCGCCGTCTCGCGGATGGCGTCGGCGTGCGCGTCGTGGCCCTCGTCGTAGCCCTCTGCGAACAGGCTGATGTGCCCTATTTTACGAGGGCCGGTGACCACCTTCGCCCCTCGCGCGAGGCCCGCAAGATAGCCACGGCGTATCCCTTCGAGTACCTGAGCTTCACATGCGCCATGTTGGAGGCTGTAGTCTATGTCGAGACTGAGTTCGATCTTCTGAACTTCCCGGTCCGTGATCTTCATGCACCCTCCCTAGCCGCATCTCGACGTTGTTCTATCACTGACTCGCACACCGCGATCATCAGCGCTTTGTCTTTCTCTGGCACGTCGGCCCAGGCGTCGTCTGAATCCTTGCGAGTCTCGTAGCCGTAAGCTGGTGCTAGCCTTTCGTACTCATCGTGGAAGAAGTGGGCGAGCAACTCAGGGTCACTCCACACGTCGCCCTCAAGCTCTGCGATGCGGGCCTCCAGCGGCCCCGCGAGCGCTTTGTCGTGCTCGGCGAGAATGGCGGCGGGGTCGAGCTTGCCCAACCCACAGGAGCAGGGATCTGGGTATGCCATTACGCAGGGTCTTTTGTGCTCTCCGTACTCCTTCAGCGCCGCCGCCAACTCCGTAATGCGCCGGTCCTTCTCGGCAAGCGCGGCCACTAGACTTTCAATCTTTGCCTGTTCCTGCCGAGTAGCGCAGCAAGTTGGGCCGAATCGCATGTCGCAGTCGATACATCTCCAACCGCACGCGGTTACATGCGTCTCGCTATTTTGCCACCATTCAATGTGCCGATGAGCACATGCCTGATTGTCTAACTCAGTCATCCCGCCACCCTCCTTGCAATCGCCAGCGCGTCGGCGTGGTACTCGCGCAAATCTCTTCGCAGGCGGAAAGCATAGCCATTGCCATCGTAATACTCTTTCGGTGTTGCTGCTGCCGTGAGGGAACCGTCAAGGCTAACGAGCGCCCGCGCCAGCGCGTCACGCTCGGCGGTCAGTCGCGCATTCGCCTTCATCAGCATGTCGTGTGATGCTGCGTTAAGCTCCTCCGCCCGCTCGCCCTCTCGCAGCTTGGCGAGGATCGCGGGCAGGGCGTTGCGGAGAGCAACGATCAACCGTGCATTGGCGCGTCGTTCTTCTAGCGTGAGCCCAACGTAGGTGCACTCAAAAGACAGATCAGCCAGAACGAGATGGCTGCCCTCCTTTAGCCAATCAGTTATTACTACATCGCGCTCGGAGAAGACTGTGACATTAGTCTTCCACGGTCCCGGCGTCGCCGCTCCCGCTAGCTCCTCCAGCCGGTCGAGGTCAATCTCAGTCGGCGGCATGGGTTACGGCCTCCTCTAGTAAATCGAAAGCCTTGCGGAATGCGTCTTGCAGCTTCCTGAAGTAGTAGAATCTCGTATTCCCGCTTGGGTATAGAAACCAGAGGGCATACATGGTGGATCGACCATCCCGGAATCTGCAGTGCTCAATGTGAATTCGCATGTTCGTCTCCCTTCGCTGGCACTTCGGCGGCTCGGCAAGCGGCATGCCTCAGATTATTTGCCGCCTTAATCTCCAACTGTATGCCGTTTCCGTTTTCCCAGAAAAGGTTACACCTGCCCCACGATACGAACGGGCACTCGCCGCAGAATTTGGCTTCTTCCTTGACCTCTGGCACGTCAATTTTGAGCTTCATCGCTTTTCACCTCCGCCGCCAAGCAAGCGGCGCAGCGTTGCGGGCCAACATTACCAGCGCCCCGGTCAAGGGGTATGTAGTTGTGGGGGGCCTCCCAGAATAGGAGGCAGATCGCCAGCCCTCCTGGGTAGCTTCCCTTATCCACGTACGCGCATTTGTCGCACGTTGTCTTCCCGCACTCGATCTTCACCCGCACCTCAGTCATCGGCGTACCCTCGTTCGCTTCCACTCCATGATGTCCGCCAGTTGTAGGAAGCGGTATTCTTCAGTAATCTCATAGGCTACTTCAAGGGCTATCTCATTACGTAGATCAGCAAGCAGTTTAGCCGACTCCGGAGAACTTTGTATTCTCATCGCAATCAAGTGGTCAATCGCGTTGCCCGCCTGCTCCGTCAGGAACGCCCCTACCTCTTCCCGCTTAGTCATCGGCATCTCTCTCCTCCACGCGCGTCACGGTGCCAAGCCAACTCTGGACGCCATGCTCTAAGTAGATCGCCAATTCCGCCCCTACTAGCGGGTCTGTGCCATTTCCCTTCAGCCGCACCGTCACCTCCATCACCCGCCGCGCGACAGGCTTCGGCTCCGGCCCCGGCTCTGGCCCCGGCCCCGGCTTCGGCCCCGGCTCCAGCCGCTCCAGAAGCACGTCAATCACCCGCCTGCATCTCCTTAAGCTCTCGAACAGCGCGTGCTCATGCGCGCTCAGGGCACGGATCTCGGCATCCTTAGCCTCCACTTGCCTCCGGTAGTCCGCCAGCCGCAACTCTATATGCTCGGTCATACAGCCACCTCCAAACCTTTCCCAACCCCAAAATGAGGGCGACGAGAAATCCACTCAACACCCCTCGCCGCCCCCGCCCGCCGAGAATCAAACGACAGTCAAGCGGCAGGCAAACCCTACTCCCGTTTCAACAACCGGACGACTTCAGCGGCGAGCAACGCACTCAGCCCGAAGCCGTAATGCCAAATCGAAATCCAGGTTGCCGCTTCGACTTGCTGTGTAGATAGGTGGGGGTTCCCAGTGGGCAGAAAGAATATCAGGGCGATCATCAAAAGCGCCCCCGCAATCGCGTGCAGTGAGTTCATAGTGCCCTACCCCTCTGTACCGCGCTCACCTGAAACCTCACTTCCCACCTCCCAACCACCGCACTTCCCGGCTCCCTAACTTCCTTACCCCAAGGTTCTCTATCCTTAAATTCTTCACGTCTCCATCCTTCAAAACTACCCTCTCGTCAACCTTTAACCTTCTCCCCAACCACCCTTGCGCCACTATTACCTTCACCGGCACATACCCATTCTTCCGTGATCCATCTGCCTTCGGCGCGTACTCCATCAGGTTCCCGTGCCTATCCCACACCGGCTTCCGATCTTCCCATCTCTTCCGAACCTTCAACCCTTTACCTTCTCCCCTTTCCCCATCGTCCTCCCCAAACATCCTCGCAAGCCTCTCTTCTTCTACCTTCCCTTGCGACATATACCTTATACCTTCTCCCTCACTAGAGAGAGTGCCACTATACCTTCTCCCTGTCAAGCGAATTCACCCCACCTCGATACTTCGCAACCTTAAACCTCTGCAATCGCATGATTATAAATGCTTTATTTTTTGTGGTTTTTTATTTGTAGCCGGAATCGAGGACAGTTGAATTTCAGCCACCCCGGCGAGTACCACCCCCACCCCCTGCGCCGCGTCGGGAGATCCCTAATAGGATCAACAACATACAAGCCGCTGAAGTGTGGTATCTCCGCCCAGTACTGCCACAATAGGGCCACCATCCCACATTTGAAGTGCTGCGGGACGTGGCAGGGAGAGCGCGCGTTACTCTCTTCCGGACCTCCTATAGTGCCGCGTATCCTTGAATGGGACGCGGCGACGGAGCGGGTCTGGAGGGGTCTGGACGGCTCAGAGGGGCAGGAGTGCCACGCTAGACCGCGCATATAGAGGGTTAACGCCCTGCCGATGATAGGGTTAGGGCTTGGGGATGGCGTGGTGGGCTTGCCTCTGTATCCTCCTGCTTATGGTCTATCTGTTCCTCCCTGTGATACGACACCGGCCCTGTTACCGGCTTCGCCGGATGCCGGAAGGGGATAGGGCTTCGATTGTTCGCGCTGTAGCAACGCTGTAGCAAGTTACCGCTTGACTCCCACGTCCAAACGGGCATAAGGTATTGGGTAGGGGCCGACATATCGGCTCCACATGGAGGCTAATCAGTGACTCAGAACACAGTAACTCAGCTACTCCCGGCAGTCGGCGCTTTAGTGGCCGTCCGCATGGAGGATATGGTTATCAACTGCCGCGTGACTGATGCGAAGTCCGCATGGGGACAAGTCCGTCTCCAGGTCGAACCGCTGGCGGGCTCCGGCTCTCAGTGGGTCGATATCTCCCGCATCACCGCCCGTCTCGATTCAGACTCTACTCTCTTGGAGGTGCGCTGATGGCACAAGAAGACCGTTTCTCTGTTGATACGTCCCGGCCTACCCACACTGACAGGCTCCCGGCTCTACTGTTAGGCTATGGCGTGGCGCTGCTGCTGGCGGCGCTGGCTGGCTTGCTCTGGGGATGGTTCCGGCAGTAGTCCAGCTTCGGCCCGCGCTGGCGGGCCGTGGCGGGCCGATTGCCCGTGTCTGGATACAGACAGATCGTAATGGAGGCTAACAGAGTGCAGACGTTGAAACCCTCAGAGCTTGTCCCGGCGCTAGCCGAGTGCGCCAAAGCTAACACCCCCACCTGTATCTGGGGACATCCCGGAGTCGGCAAGTCCCAGATTGCCGCCCAGGTCGCCGCGTCTCTCGGTCGTAAGTTGTTCGACATTCGCGCGGCTAACTTGGATGCGGTAGACTTGCGCGGGATTCCCTACGTTGACGGCGGGCGCACCCGATGGGCAACGCCCGGTTTCCTGCCCTATCCCGAGGACGGGCCTTCGCTTATCCTCTGGGACGAGGTGAACCGCGCGGCCACCATGGTACAGAATGGCCTACTCCAACTGATTCAGGAGCGACGCTGTGGAGAGTATGTCATGCCCCCGGACGTGGTGCAGTTCGCCTGTGTCAACTACGAAACGGACGGCGGGGGAGTCCAGCGGATGACTTCCGCCCTCTCGAATCGCTTTGTTCACTTGCACCTGGAACCGGACGCGAATGATTGGGTTAAATGGGCCGTCGTCTCTGGTGTAGCGTTCGAGTGTATCGCGTTTATCCAGTTCCGCCCGGAACTGCTCAATCGCTTCGACCCTAAGGAAAAGGCTTATCCGTCTAGCCGTTCGTGGGGCCAGTTCATGAGCGAGATTGTCAAGCGGAACGCGCCCAAGAACATCGAACACGCCCTGTTTTCGGGATGCGTGGGAGAGTCTACCGCGCAGGAGTTCTCGGCCTTCGTGCGTGACTTCCGCCAGCTTCCCAACATTCAAGCCGTGTTTATGAACCCCCAAGCGGCCACCCTGCCCACGTCGCCTAGCGCCATGTATGCCATAGCGGCGGCGGTCGCCCGCACTATCACGCCTAGCAACTGCGGGCGCGGGATTCAGTACTTGGACCGGCTCCCGGCAGAGTACGGGGTATATTCGCTCCGGCTTGCTTGCGCGGTTTCCCCGTCGATTCAGTCCACGCCCGAGTTTATCGCGTGGGGTATCGCTCATTCTGACGTAGTTTTCTAGCGTGTCTGGATCAAGACACGCGCAACCTTTAACGCTCGAATCAATGGAGGCTTTACCGATGAATCTAAACACCCAAACACAGACCATCGCGGACCGCGCGATGCTCGTATCTGTCAATCTCTCACTCTTCAACGCCGTGCGGACGGACGCCAAAGTAACCCGCGAGGTCGCGGATGCTCACCAGACCACCATTGACGCGGGGCAGTACAAAAAGAACTTGCTCGCTAAAGAGGCTCTGGAACCGATCAAGAAGTTAGCGGGCGAGATTCGTACCGAACACTACAGGCGCACCCTGCCGTGGGGGGACGATGGATCGCGCATCCTGACGGGCGCGGGCTATTGGGAGTATGCGGACTGGATGCGGCAACGTGAGACCGACTGGACGCCCTTAGTTGACGCCTTCCTAACCGCGTGGCCCGGTTATGTGGAAGACGCCCGGCAACGCTTGAACGGGCTTTTCAATCCGGCAGACTATCCCAGCGCTTCCGAGTTGCGGCGGCGCTTTTCCTTCCGCTGGACTGTTCGCCCGGTTCCCACTGCGGGAGACTTTCGCGTCGTTGAATTGGGAGCGGCAGAGGTTGACGCCATACGCCAGCAGATCGAAGACGACTCAAACGCGACCGTGCAGGCCGCGATGGCCGACGTTTGGGAGCGGATTAAAACGGTAGTGTCTGCAATGGCCGAACGGCTCCGCGCTTACGATCCGGCGAAGCCCGGCGCTTCGCCCTTCCGTGATTCCCTTGTGGAGAACATCCAAAAACTGCTGGACGTTCTCCCATCGCTGAATCTGACAAACGATCCGAACGTGGCCCGGTTCGCGGATGAAATGCGCGAGCTTTGCGCCCACGACGCACAAGCCCTCCGAGACAATATGTTTACCCGCGAGGACGTTGCGGCGAAGGCCGAAGCGATGCTCGATCAAATGCGCCAATTCGTCGCGTGAGGGGCCGAGCATGAACCCTCATCCTCAAACGCTGGCAGACGCAGAGCGGGCCGTCTCTCAGGCTCGCTCCGGCCTAATCCTAGATCAACCATGGTTTGGAGTCCTAGCAAGCCATTTGCAAATGACGCCCGAACCGTCAATTGACACTATGAACGTGGACGGCTCCACGCTGCGCTATAACCCCGAGTTCATCATCACGCTTACCCGGCCTCATCTCATGGCGTGCATCGCTCATGATGTCATGCACTGCGCCCTAGGCCACTGCTGGCGGCGCGGCAATCGTGACGGGCAGGAGTGGAACATTTCCACCGATCTAGCTATCAACGGAGAGCTAGCCAAAGCGGGTTTTCAGCTTCCGCCCGATGTTCTGATTGATCCTCAGTATGAGGGGTTATCGGCTGAAGTGATCTATGCAAAGCGCGCGGCGGCGAAGCGCCAGCAGCCACAGCAGCAGCAGCAGAGCGGGCAAGGCAAGCCCGGCAAAGCTCCGAGCACTGGTACAGTGTCGGACGCCCCGCAGCCGCAAGGCAAGCCCGGCGACAAGCCCGGCGACGGCAAGGGACAAGGCAAGCCCGGCGAGGGATCGGGCAAGCCCGGCCCGGCCCGGCCCGGAATGACTGAAGAAGATTGGAAGATAGCGGGCGAGCAAGCCTCAAACGTATGCCGCAAAGCTGGGACCCTGCCGGCAGACGCGGCGCGAGCCGCAAAGCAAGCCCGCGAATCGCGGGAAGACTACCGCGCTATCATCCGCGAATACGTGCAGGCCACGAACCCGAGCGACTATACATGGAGTCGCCCGAACCGGCGTTTTATTGCCAGCGGGTTATACCTACCCGGCATCGACAAGGAACCCCAAGGGATCATAGATTGGATCACAGACACAAGCGGGTCAATTGACGAACGCTTGCTCTCTATCGCGTGGGCAGAATTCGCGGGCCTTGTCCGCGAATGCAAGCCCGAACGGGTCCGCTATTGGGGATGCGACACCCGCGCGCACCTGATAGGCACCTACGACGCAGAGACGATACCGGATGCACCCCCGGCCCATATGGGCGGCGGCGGAACACGGTTCCAGCCCGCATTCAACGCTATCGCGGAGACGGGCGAAGATCCCGAGCTAGTGATTTACTTCACAGACTTGGAATCCTCAGACACCCCGACCGAACCGGCTTACCCTGTCCTATGGTTGACGGACCTGACGACGACGGCCCGCGCGCCGTGGGGACGAACCGTACACGTTGACACCGGCGACTGATGCGGAGAGGTGCGGGGACGTGTCCCCCGCATTAACGCGAGAGGGCCGTCTCAATCCGGCCCGCGTTTGGAGGTGCGATGATTCATAGCTCTAAGCTTTACGGTTATACGGCCATTGCGGGCGCGCTGGCCGTCCTCTGGGCCTGCGCTGGACGCCCTGACGGGCTACACGGCGCGGCCCTGATGGTGGGCGCGTTTGCCTTGCTAGGCGGCGCGTGTGGCTGGCTGGGGGAGTGGCAGAGGCGCGGGCGATGAGCGACTGGTTAGCGTGCGGCGATATTGCCCCCGGCGATACCCTCTCATGGACCGAGCATGTCTGGGGCGGTTCGCGGACCTGCCCCCGCGTGCTAGGGGATCGTAGCATTATTGCCCTAGTGCTACGCGATAGCTACGGGGCCGACTGCGGCCAGCATACCCTAACGCTGCGCGTGCTGGCGTCTGGAGGCTACGAGTACATATCGACGGGACTCCAGATCAGGCGCAAGGCGCGAACGCTCTACGGGGCAAATGCGGAGCGTTTGCTCTGGTCCGACGAGACGGCGCGGACGGCGGCGCTAGCTGAAAAGCACGGCCGAGGGGACGCGGCCCGAGCGCGGCGCGTGCAGTTGCGTGAGGCTGAATTTATGGGGCGGGGCGGCGGTTAGCCTCCAGCCGTCCCCATCCCGGCCCGCTCCGCTTCGGCGGGGCGGGCCTTTTTTGCGCCCGCTTGAACCGGCGCGAACCGGCGCGGTCTGCTACCAGGGCGCTCTTGAACCGGCGCGGATGCACTTGAACCGGCGCAAACAAAAACCCCGGCTCCCTTGCGGGGAACCGGGGCCGTTTCTTCCGTGCTACCAGGGCGCTACTCTGTGACCTGCTCCACGAGGTGCTGCAACCGCTCCGGCACCTTTTTCTCGTTGAGGATCAGCCAGCGTACAGCCTCCTCTTCGCTTATCCACTCGCACGAATCACTTCGACCTTGGATTCGCGACTCGGTGACGACGTAGAACCGGCCCTTACGAGACTCGTACAGCGTCTGGTCAAGCCATTGCGAATTTGACGACACGCCGATCATGTTGTTGCCGTTCCAGTCCTGCGCCTCATCCCATGATTGCTTTGCGTTGTCGGTGTCAACCACCGTGTTATCTTCCATTCGGTATCGGCTCATATCGTACCTCCTGTACTGTGTTGTTGCTTGTTTACGGTTTGCCGTGTCTGGATGCAGACACCGCCCTGTTGCGCGGCTTATGCCGCTACCTTAAACCCATCCCTCTAACCAGGGCTTCCGCCGCCCACCAATCGCTCCCCCAAAAGCATCCGTGGCTCCGCCCGTCCAAGCCGAGCGCTTCCCACGTTTCATGGCCACCGTAGATAGATGGGATCACGCGGCCCACCTCTACATCGTCTGCGTACACCGTCCGCGTATCGAACTCGTCATTCCATCCGCTAAGTGTGATGCGCGGCACGTCACCCTTCCCTTCGCCCAGTGGCGTCAAATGTGTAATCATTGGCCTCCGCGCTTACAATCAGTTGCTCGTCGGAGGTCTGATGCTCGTACTCTTCCTCCAGATCGCGGTAGATGGCGCGGCAGATGTCCCGGCGTAGTTGCTCCGCGTCCTTCTCAAAAGCCGTGAGAACTTTCTCAAGCGCAGGGCTTGTCAGTTCCGGCCATTCCACGACCATCTCACAGGTGTTTTCATGCGAATAGCGATTGTCCAGCCGCCCCACGCTGGCAGAGGTGCGCTCATCGAGGATGAAATACTTGGAGTTTGCGGGCGTCTTGCCCTCGATCTTATAAACGATCCAGGGCCGGAAGTCTTCGGGCGTCCCGTCGATCACCTCTGAGGGCGCGATGTCCGTTCCCATGAATGCTTTGAGCTTGTCCAGGTCCACGCTCTTGCATGTGAAGCTGGCTCCGTCGCCTTGCGATGCGAACCCGCTAAAGCTCATCTCAGCGTCCGTAAACCCGACCTGAGCTAGCGCATCCTTCCAGGTTTCCCAAGTGGAATCCCACCACTCGAAACACCCAAAGCCCTCAATCATCCAGGCGCGCGCCCGTTCCACCGCTTCGCTCTTAACTGTTCCCTGCTTGTGAGCTTCGATCAACTCACCGAATTGATATAACGTCTTGGTGATTGTTCGCACCGTTTACCGTCCTTTCTTTTCTTCTGAGTCTCGGTCCATGCCTTGTTTTACCACGTCGCGCCTTGCATGTCAAGCTGAATCTGCATCCAGACAAAGCGAAAGCCCCGGCGAACCGGGGCCTTCGTCCTCTGATCTAATAAGGGTTACGCCCGAACCGGCGCACGCTTCGGCTTGCCCTTTGTCGGCCACCACGATTCTCCGACATAGCACTTGTCGGCTATCGCTTCGGCCCGCTTGAAGTCGGCTTCGGGGAAAGAGAGTATCCAAAGCCCCGGAGGGTAGATATTCTCGCGCCAGCGTCGAACGTCGATCCCCGCCTTTTGAAATAAGCGGTAAAGGGCTAGGGCGCGTCGGTAGCCCCGCTTGTGGACACCGTATTTCGGTAGTGTCCTAAATCCGTGTTGGTCAGTAGAGAAGACCCTTGACAACGGGGATTGAACCGTGGTGTTAGAATCTGCGACATGAGACGATCCCACCGTCTTGTGGTTTTTCTCTCGATGGCGCTCTTTTGCCTCAGCGCCGCACCCAGCGACACACAGCCTAAGACGTACCCACTACACGGCACGGTCATAGCGATGCGAACGGAAACCCATTCCGGCACTACGCCCGTCTACACGGACCCTTACGGGAAGACTCATGGAGGCGGTACGGTTATGCACGGCTGGGATGTGTACACGATTCGCACGCCTGATATGGAATACGACGTTTCTGGACACAGAAAGGACAAATTCACAATCGGGGAGCAAGTTGATTTCCGCTGCGAACACGGGAGAGTTTTTCTCAAGGATGGGGATAAGGAGAAGCGACTCACCTTAGAGGGACAACGGATGCGGGAACAGCCCGCAACGCCCCAGCCACAACATTGAAAGGTGTGGTAATCTCCCACCTTTCTGTGTAAACTAACCGTAGGAACACGGTTCCAATGCGATAATGTTTCTCGGTAAGATTTCACTCCGGTTCGATTTATCTTGGGAGCCTAGGACCATCAAGGCAGGAACAGGGAATATGTCTAGTGATTGGATTCAGAAGATAGTAATGGACAAAGAAGAGCAGAGAGCAGCGTCACTGCAAGACGCCGAAGCAATACGGCGTAGCGAAAGGGCGGCGGGGAGGATGCTCAAGGCTCTGGCTGATCAGGTTGAGAGAGACGTAGCTGAGTTTAAGAAGGCGTCCTCGCTAGCAAATCTTGAGTATGGGTTCACTCCCTCACAAAGATTCACGGTCACGCATTCAAATTATCCAGTTCTTGAACTTGAAGTAATCCTCGATAGAGCAGAGTTGACTTGCCGATACAGAGCCAAGAAAAGCGCATCCGCGCAATTGGAAACCATTTTAGAGAAGACCCTTTTTATTATGGCTGGTTCCCGACCGGATCAAGAGTTCTTCAGTATTGAAGGCAAAGAGTGCCGAGTTCCAGCAGAGATTTCCAGAATTCTCCTGGAACCATTGCTGAGTAATCTCCCATAGTCCATCGATTCCCAGACGGTTCCAATGCGGATCGCAGAACTGGACTCACTTCGCGTTCGCTTGGACTGCGGTTTCCAACCTGGCGTGGGCCTCTTGCTGTGTTTCGTTAATATCCCGACTCCAGTAATACCCTTTCAACATTTGACCAGCCCGCATTGATCCCTTTGGATAGGCACGGGCTTCCCAAGCGAGGGTCGCCACTTCTCCAGTTTCGGTGTCAATTCGGAACAATGCTGTATCTGGCGCAGTGCCGAGGATGGAGTTTAGGTCTATTTGTGGCACGAAAAGCAACTGGAATCTCCCAGTATGCGTAGATTGAGTGGACGCTGCCCCCGGTTGCTGGCCTTTCACCACCAGCCACCCAAAAAACATAAGCGTCAAGACGGTGCATATTGCGAATCTGTTGTGCATGGCGAATCTCCTTTGTCCAATCACGCCAGCAATTCTCTCACTTCCCATACGTGATCGGCGATCCCCGCTTCCATTGCGGGCGTGACGCGCAAGGTGCGGTGAATCCGGCAGAAGTTATACCACGCGAAGTGCAGGCAGATCGCGGCCCACAGGTTCTCCCACTTCTTTGAAAAGGCATTTGTCAGCCGCGTCAAGCGGCGAATCTGCATTCGCATCGTGAGGTTCTGACGCTCCACAATCGACGTGCAGATGCGGGCCGGATCGGGGTTCCCCGTAATCGGGAACGATTCGGTAGCTACCACTTCTGGTGGCGAGTATCGGGCCTCGCCCTCGCGGTCAGAGCGATAAACCTTAACGAGTTGTGCGAAGTCCACGCGCCCGCAGAGCGTGTTGTCGATAGCGGAGCGGTAGGGCGCGAATCCATCGGTGGTCACTTGGTAAGGGGCGTTGCTGGTCGCAAGGCACAAGCCTTCGACAAAAGCGTCCGTCGTGGCTTGGTTGCGGCGACCCAAGGCGAAGTTGAGAATCAGTGTTGACGCGGCAATTATGGCAGACCATGTGTGAATCCTCTTGAGATTCACAGCCAATCAGCCGATAATGGGGTTGTGAGTCCTTTCGGCTTCGGCTGTGAGGATCTAGGCCCGTTGGCAGTTAGCGCTGCTAGCGGGCCGCGTTATTGGTGGAGGTGGCGGGAATTGGATCCGCGCCAGGACGGTTTTAGAGGCCCCCGGCAGACCATCTCACCCCCATGACTGCAATCGGGCCAGCATAAACACTGGCCCGATTTCGTTCTCGGACCTACCCGTTGGTGGCCCTCTGATTCTCTATTGCATCGGGAAGCCTTTCCTTTTTAAAACGGTATCGAGTTGCGCGTGAGCCATGTGCTGCATGAGCCTCGCAAAATCCCTCTTTTGCGAGTCTTCGCAGTGTGATGTTCACGGAATTAGTCGGGTTGCCGGTTTTGAACGGATACCCGCCGCGCGTCACGAGATATTCCACTTGGCTTTTATCAAGCCACTGCTCATGCGCCTGTGTTTTGCCTGCATATGCGCGAAGTACCGATAAACAGGCATCGGCTAGTGACATCGTGCGGAACGGTTCGGTGGTGATGTAGGTAGACTCTTCGTGGCTGTAGACGTTTTGGGATGCGTCGGGCGGACGCCATCCGGTCGCGGCGAGTGCCGTCGTAATGGCGTCTCGCTCACGACGCAACCTCGCCCGCTGCTCATCGATCTCAGCGAGCCGCGCTACCAGTTTTTTCGCCGTTGCGTCCATTCCGTCACTTTCATCTACTCCCAATGTACACGAAGCGTAAATCGAGAGCAAGTCTTTTCTACTGGCGATGGCCGGATCAGGGGTGCTCATTTTTCACCCCCTCCCCGGCCAACACAGAAATAGGACACGACCCGTATTTCCAAGTGTGCCGCTCTGATTCGTAGGTCATCGCTTCTTGCCTTTCTTCTCTGCGGCTTCGGCCCGCGCTAGGAGCTTCCAGGCTAACTCGTAAATCGCGGGGTATGAAACAGTTACGCGAGTGCGCTTGCCCTTTTCTTTCAGGGAAACGAAAGCGGGGTGCAACTCCACCACCAACGTCCTGCCCCGATACATGGCGTCTGTTTCCCGGCGTACCGGGCTGGCTGAGTTTATGCGCGTCATTTCGGCCCCTTGTCCTGCACAAACTTGCCTCGTGCATTGAGTCTGTACCAGACTCCAGGCTTCAGTGTGCCATTCTTCCCGTTGACTACACAGGCACACAGCATCTCTGACCGCCGCTGCTTTTCATTCCACCATGCAAGGGCAATAGCTCCATATTCGCCCGCCTTGGCGCGGCTTCCGATACCTGAGCAAACCGCGACCGAGGAGTCGCCCGTACTGGCTGCGCTCGAACTGTCCCCGCTTGTGGCTGCGCTCGAACTGTACCCGCTTGTGGCTGCGCTCGACCTGTCCCCGCTTGTGGCTGCGCTCGACCTGTACCCGCTTGTGGCTGCGCTCGAACTGTCCCCGCTTGTGGCTGCGCTCGACCTGTACCCGCTTGTGGCTGCGCTCGAACTGTCCCCGCTTGTGGCGGATTGCCCCTGAGCAGCTTGGTGAATCCAGGCAACGCGCCCCTCTTCGGTGAGCTTCATCGCCTTCCACCACTCCCCGGCAAAGATCACTTCACCTTGCTTAAATTTGACTTTGCCTTGAGCGTCTTCCACGTCAACAACGTCTTTGGGATCAACCGCCACGACAAGCCATAACCAATCGTAGTTTTGGCAACTGCCGTCGCCTAACGCCAATCCCCACGGCCAGCCGTGTAAGCCGTTGCCACACCTGTTATGCGGCTCCCAATCAGGACACGTCACCGGGCCGGATTTAGGCCAGATGAAGTCATGCGAGCTTGAACCGTCGTGAGCGCATTGACGCACGACAAGAACCTTGTCGCCGATATGCGTCCACTGATGTTTAGGTATGGGATTTGCTTTCGTCACGCCGTCACCCCCACGCCCATGCCCTCCGCCGCCTTGTGCGCTTCCGCTTGCGCGTCGTCGTACACCCCTCGGTTGAATTCCTGATACTCCAGCGTGCCGGGAGTATATCCGTTGACGGTTTCGGACGTGTATCCCTTGCGGGTCAGATCCGCCATCAGCCGCCCCTCTTGGTAGGGCGTCAGTTCCTCTAACAGATGCAACATGGCTATTTGCCTCCATTTCTGCCTGTTCGTTGTGGCATAGACCCACATTACACCTTGCATAGCGGCCTGTCAAGAGAAAAGTTTTGGAGAGCGTAGATTCCGGCCCGCCGCCAGCGCCGCCCGCTGAGCGTCAACCGGCGCGACCTGGGCGGGGCGACCGGGGCGACCGGGGCGCGTGAAAGGCGACCGGGGCGCATGGAACCGGGGCAGCGCGCATTGCATAACTCGTTGCAGGGCTTGAACCGGCGCGACCAAAGTGAGCCCTTCCGCGCAACAGGGCTACCGGGGCGCTTGAACCGGCGCATAGCGCATCAGCGTCGTGTCTTCCTTATTTTCTGGAAAATGTCCGTAATGTCGCTTCTGATAGCCGAGACATCGCGCTGCAATAGCCGCATTTCGATCCGTAAGGATTCAATCCTTGCGTTCATGTCAGCAATGGTCTGCGGGCGCTTCATTCGCTGCCTGACAGAGCGAACAGTTGCCACTGTCGTACCGACGACTACGCCTATTTCTACGGGCGACAACTCACCCGCTTGGAGTAGTTGCCGGATGCGGTCAGCCTTGCTGTGCATTGGCTTCGGCTCTGTTGAAGTCTGGGATCTCCCTGCGAACCGCCGCCATGATGGCGTCGAAGTCAAACATGGGCAGTTTGGCGTCAATCGCCTCGCGGATACGCCAGTCGGTCACGCCCTCCAATTGCCCAAGTTGGTTCGCCCGGAACAGGGCAATCATGTTTTCGAGCTTCTGGCCGCAAACGTCTTTGTACAGAATCCAGATCCGGCTCCCGTAGATGCCCATCGTATCCAGATCCAGCAGATTGCACAGCGGGTCCCACGCCAGCGGGTCAATCCGCGCCCCTTCTTTCAATAGTTGGCAGCAAACGGTAAGTGCTGCAGGGTTGCCTTCTCCCAGCGCCATTACAACCTGCTGCAAATTCATGTCAAGCGTTATTCTTTCTGCCATTTCACCTCCTAACGCCCCCCCCCCATCTCTTCAGCGGCTTCGGCCACTTCCTGAGCCTGCTTCTCTTTGGCTTTCACCAGCGAGATTTGGCGCGACATCCACTCGTCCAGCGCACGCATGGCACAGGCTTGGGAACAGAAATCACCTGGAACCGCTTGAGCAGCGCCCATGCTAGTATGTGTGCTAACGGTTTCTGGCCGATACCCGTATGGCTGAATCACTAGAGCGTTGTCAATGGCAAGGGACGGGTAAATCTGCCACCAGCAATTCATATCCTTCTTCTCGGCTCCGCATCGGTCGCAGATTACCTGTTGTTTCGTCATTTAGAGCCACCCCTTCCATAAGCCGACTATCAGCCCCGCCAGCGCCAGGAACTCCATCAGCGACAGCGCCCAGCCCACCCGCGCCCACCGCTCCGCTTTGCGCCTCCGCTTCGCTTCGGCGGTCAGTAATGCCGCCATCGTCCTTCGCGCCGCCTCCTCCATCGCCTGGGTTTGCAGCCGCACTTGGAAGGGGATCTGGCGATCCTCTGGTTCGTATTTCATTTTCTCTCCCTGTTTTGTCCTACCATGGGTTCCCCGTGATGACGCCCACGATCCCTCGGAACACAAACAGACAGTACAGGGCTACCACCAGGAATATCGCGTCCTTTTGCCCTTCCCTCATTTTCGGACCTCCGCCTTGCGCTGTTCCCATCGGGCAACCGCCTCGCGCACGAACTGGCCTGGACGCACACACCGCTTACAGGTGTCCATGGTGTTCCTGTCCGCAGTGTCCAGACCGAAGGCGATGCCAACCGCCTCGCCCAACCCTTCAAGCTTCTTAAACCACGCCAGCACCTCGCCTTGATCCATCCCCTCGAATGCGGCTTTGTTGTCGAACTCATCATAAGCCACAATCGCAGCCCGAGTACGGGACAAGTCGGGAAGGGCCTTCGGGGTTGTGCTCATCCCCGGCCCTCCGCCTTGGCAACAGCAACGGCGATCCCGCGCAAGTCAGAAACGCGGATACCGAAAGCGTCGTTCGGATCGCCGTCGCGCAAGAGTTCATCCATAAGCGCGTAGTCCAGCACTTTCTTGCAGGCTTCGAGCAATTCTGGAGCGGCTGCGTTGAGCCGTGCTAGGTCGCGCCGTTGGCCGCGTCTCTCCTGAGCGGCCTTAATCTCGTGATCTGTGTGGATCTTCATGCTCACCTCCGCGCTGCCCTATTCCACGTCAAAATACTTCATGCACGTTTGAAGGGCGAAATCGTAGTCTCCTGCCGTCATTATGTGGTGAAACGCCGCCCATTGCGCTGGGGTCCACCCGGCCCTATCTGCGGCTCGCTTGGCCCGGCCCATGATGGAAAAGACATTGCCGTCTTCGCCTGAGAGCCTTAGCTTGGGGCTTTTGGGGACGGGCACACCTTCTGGCCATTTAGCGGCTGCAATCTTTCCCGCGATCCGCGCTTCCTGTTCAATCTGTGTTTCCATTCAACACCTCCACTGCTTCATGCTACCACGTCCCGCTGGCATGTCAAGGGTTTTTGTTGGACATTTTACGCTCAATATCCCTCGCCATCTCGGCGTAAAATGCCTTCGTGACCCGGCAGACCCGCGCTCCGCATTCGGAACACCGCTGCCCCACTTTGGGAACTACCTTGCCGTGACCGCACAGCCCGCAAAGATAGTCCTTGTCTGTAACCTGCATACAGACATAGGCCACCTTGCGGTTGCCCTTTGCGTAGACGCAGACCTGGACAATCTGCCAAGCGCAAGTCTTAATCGCTGCCTTCAGTGTTTTCTTCCATCTTGTTGATCCTACGCGCATATTCCCCTCCTGTCTGGATGCAGACAAAATTAAAGGGGCGAACGAGTACCTTATCTCGCCGCCCCAATTTCATATTCGCCTATCCTGGGATTCCCGGTCCTTCGGGCGCTTAGCCTAATCGAGCCGACATACCGCTAGTCTACGGGGACATAAGTTTTTGGGGTCCCCGGTTGGATTTGAACCAACGCCTGCTCTTTAATTTCGCCCTATGCCATCATCCCTTTTCCAGCGATGATCCTCTCGGGTGAAAGCCTCAATCTAAGCCCGGTTCGCTACGCCGGGATGATCCTGAGCCTTACCTTGAGGTTGAAGAGGTCCTTAGCCCTATGGGTTAAGAGCCTCCCCGAGTCTACTGGGAGAGCGGCTGGAAGATGAAGTCCAGCAGCGCCTTCCCGATCTTGTGTCCCTTCACGTCCAAGTCCAGGTCATTGGCGCGGGCGCGAGCCTGTTTGACCGCTCGGGTCAGATTCTCGCAGCGCTCCAACAGGTCGGCCTTGACTGCCGGGGTGATGAGCGAAGACCATTCCTGTTCCAGCACCGTGCCGATGGGAACATCTTCCGTGTACTCCTTGCACTGCGCCGGGTGCTTGTCGGTCGCCGGAGCAAGCGTCAACACCTTCAGGGTCTTCTTCGTGCGGGTTTTCGTCACCTCGCGGGCCTTGAAAACCGCCTCTTCACGGGCGGGGTCCTGGACAAAGCCTTTCGCCGGGTCCAGCGTGGGGATCGCAGAGATGAAGTCGTGAACCTCTTTCAGCCGCTTCTCCAACTGAAGCAATGAGGTGGCCGGGACCGTTGACAGAACCACTGTGCCATCTTCCAACATCACGTCGGCAGTCGCCAGGGTGTTTGCCACGTCGATCATGTGCCCACTGTCGATGCCCTTGACGAGAAAACCGCTGAGCCAGTTCACTTCGGCCTTCACCGTTGTCTGAATGTCGGACTGATCTTCCGTCACCGGCTGGCCGTCTTCGGCATTGCTGGGGGTGAACGTCACCCGCTTGGAGCCGAACAGATGCCGCTTCTTCTCAAACGTGTTCTGAAGTTCCAAGCGCGTCTTTGTTGCCTGCGCTTCCAGGTTGGAGCAAACCGCTAGTAATTCGTGTAGTTTTGCCATCACACCTCCTTCTTTTGAATCTAATACGCCGAATTCTCCACCGCTCGGCGCTGGCGGCTTGCAAATGCGGCCCAGATCACCGTGTGGTGCAGCTAACCGCTGGAGAACCTTCTGACATTTCCGATGCTACGCTCATCGTGGCTTTCTTGTCAACCTTTTTCTTGAATTATTTTGGCCTGTCTGTATCCAGACAAAAGGAAGGCCCTGACCGGAGGTGTCAAAACGGTCAGGGCCTCAGTCGTCAGCGCTCAACGGCTCGGAGGGAGACCGAAGCGCCGACTGGCCGAACGAGGGGAGGAGGCATCCGATCTCCTTCGCCCGGCTTCGACTCCATACTGCTCTGGATTTGGGCTGAAGTCAAGCCCCTATTTTTGTCGCACTTTAGACTTGCGTTTACCTGTCGAGTGTGGCACGCTACCACGTAGGAGGTGGTGCCCATTGGACGACACACCGCGAGAGGTTTACATGGCAAACCCGACCATTTATGACGTGGTTCATTGGTCGTCAGCCGTTCACGACCGTTATTTTAGCCCGTTTTGCGCCCCGGAGATTAAGTTCTGGGGGGATCGGGTTGCAGAGATTCCCGGCAAAGCGCCACGGTGTAAGACGTGTGCTGCGATAATGGCACAGAAGAAGAAGGATCAGCATGGAACAGGCAAATGAAGTAGTTGAGGTAAAGTGCCCCTACTGCCAGCATCCTATTGACAACAAGACGCTTGGCAAGATGTGGGGCCAACGCATGAAGCCGCTGATGGGACACCGGAAGCTGTTCAACCGCTTCGCCTTATTGACGCCTGACGAGCGCAAGGCCGAAGCGATGAAGGCCAACCAAGCCCGCTGGGACAAATACCGAGCGGGGAAGACGGCCAAGGCACAAGCGGCTCAAAGGGAAATGGCTGCTGCGGATGCGCCCCCGGCTCCGCCAGCATCAACCCTGGCATCGTTCGATGTCATAGACTCTATACTGAAAGGCGGTGAGTAATGACACCTTCTACGGCTGTAGCTGCTTACAAAGACAATCCAGTTGCGCTGCGTAGTTCCTCAACCGAACTGGGCCTACCCTCATCCGAACAAATGGCGGCGCTCAAGGAATTCTGCGGCGCGATGGTGGGGACGCCATTTCTCCCTAAGACGTTTACCGTCAACCGCACCGTCGATCAGCAAGCCGGTACGCTTTTGGCTGTCGTCCTGACAGGCCGTGAGATGGGCTTGCTGCCGATGTTCTCTCTACGGGCGTTCTGGCTCAGCCCAGAGGGACGCCTGGGGATGTACGCTGACTCCATGCTGGCGATCATGCGCTCCCACGGAGTCAAGTTTAAGTGGCTCCAGAACGACAATAAGGGCTGCAAGATCGAAGCGAACCGGGACGGAGAAGAGTACATTGCTCAGTTCAGCATTGAGGACGCGGCAACCGCCTGTCTCTCCCAGAAAGATGTCTGGCGGCGATACCCCAAGGCGATGTGTCGGGCAAGGGCTATCGGGGAAACCTTCCGATCCCTCTGCGCCGATATGGGCGGCACGTCCATGTATACTCAGGAAGAGCTTCAGGACTTGGAGCCGGAAAGCGGTTATGCTTCTGTCTCCGAACAGCGCCACGCCGAAGCCGACGCTGCTGCGCTGGAAGATCCGTCGCTCAAGATTGTGGTTGCCGAGACGCCTGCTCCAGAGAATAAGCCTCCAGAAACGGCCCCTCAGCCACAGCCCGTTGTTCAAACGCCTGCCCCGGTCGCTGAAGCCGCTCCCGAGCCGCCAGCGCCCGCTGGCCCTCCTACTGCTAAGGACATCTACACGCAGTTGTGCAACGAGATTCTGACGAAGCTGGTTGCAGGGTCCAAGCCCAAGCACATTAAGGATTGGCTCAAGGGCTGGTTCGCCAAAGGCCCCGCCAAACCGACCCCCGAAGAGTACAACGAAGCCCTGGAGCTTCTGGTGGATACTCTGCCCAAGTACGAAGCGGCCCGCAAGAAACTGCTTGAGGATGCCACCTCGATGGGAACCCAGATGCGAGAGATTAAGGACATGCCGGAAGCGGCTGAGCCGCCCGAGCCAGAGCCCGAAGCCGAAGAAGGAGGCTTCTCCCTTAACCCACCCGACAACCCCGTAGACGATCAGATCATGCAGGCAACCGGCTGGCAGTTGAATACCGCCATCCTGGCCCGCGAGACCCTAAAGACACGCGCAATGATGTCTGAAGACAAGGTGTTGAATGGGCTTAAAGCCTTCGGGCTGGTCGGCATGAAGAACGACGACGCCTACGCCTACCTTGTCCTGTATCACCACTCAGCAGACGGACCTATGCTGTGCCGCGAGTTCGCAGATACGCCGCCCAGTGACCTGATTGGCCTTGTCCAGAAAGAGGCAGGGCTGAAGTCGCTGACGCTCGATTCTCTGTCCCAGGATGTCGAAGCAGGCATCGTCAAACTGCTTCAGAAAAGAAATAAGCCATGATGGAGCGCTACGACTTTTCGACTCGCGGTGGTTTTGTCTATGTCGTGGTACGCGCTGGGAGGCGTACCTCCTCAGAAATTAAGGGTGTCTATTCGGCCAAGTGGCTGGCTGAATCCAGAATCAAACGAGTACCCGAGTATGACCGCTCCAACTGGTATTGGTTGAAAAGGAAAATACGATGAACATTCCTGAAGGGATTACTATGACCCCCGTAGACTCTTCCATGATCCTGGAAGTGGGCTACGACGCCGCAAACCTGCATCTCTACGTCACCTTCAAAGGCTCTAAGAAAGGGCCTGAGAACTGGCGCTACGACGGAGTTCTGCCCCCAGTCCATACCGCGCTGATGGGCGCTGCCTCGGTCGGTAGGTTCTTCCTGACTAACATTAAGGGCCGCTACACCGCGCACAAGCTGTGACGAGGCCCTACTTCGACTTCGAGGAGGAGAGCCACACTTATACCCTTGGAGGCGTGCGGCTCCCCTCTGTTACCCAGATTCTCAAAGATCTGAGTCTGTATCCAGACTTTCCCCCTGGCCCTTACCGGGTGCGGGGCCGGGCTGTCCATAGGATCTGCGAGCTTTTCGACAGGGGGATAGCCTTAGACGAGTCCCAATGTGGAGAGGGCGTCTTAGGCTTCCTCCAAGCGTGGAAGGCCGTTTCTAAGGAGTACGGATGGGAATGGCTGGGGATCGAGGAGCGGATGTTCGATCCCCGCCTGCTGGTCGCTGGCACCCCCGACCGGCGCGGCACTTGGATGGGCAAGCGGCTCATTTTGGACATCAAGAGCGGTAGCGCAGGCCGCGATGTTGAGCTTCAGTCAGCGGCCTACGCGCAAATGGCGTTCCCCGAAGATGCGGCTACTGTGTTGCGGGCGAAGGTGGAAATTCATGGGGACGGGACGTATGCCCCACCTGTCTTCTACGAAAACTGGCAAGATTTCACAGCATGGCAGGGGGCTGTTAATCTGTGGAAGTGGAAGCAACGAAAGGGGAGAAGGTAATGCCGCGAGCATCTAATTGGGAATTGGCCGCGTTGAAACAGAAGCTACTCCATGACGGGGTGCTAAACAGAAAGTACGTCGAGTTCATAATGAAAGCCGTTCGGATCGTCGTTGAACAGCAAGAAAAGAAAAGCCAACACACAAGCCTGTGGAAGTTCTACAACGACGAAATGACAAAATGCGTTGACATTCTAAAATTAAGGAAACTCGCACTTTGCCGACTCGGAGATCCCCGCTATGAAGACTATCGCAAGAAGTATTTCAATGGAGAGGAGTAAGAGATGCCCGACAATCAAGCAATCGTAATCCAGCAGCCCGACACGTCGCATTTCCCTGTCGTCCAGTTCCAAACCATCATGGCGCTGGCCGTGACGGACGACAAGACATGCGCTGCGGCGACAGAGTACGCTAAGGCAGCGAAGGCCTACATCGCCGAAGTTGATTCAACCTTTGAAGAGGCTTGCGATTTAGCCAACAAGACACATAAGCACCTGACGGGGATGCGGGCTAGTTTCAAAGAGAGGGCCGAAGCGGCATACAAGCATTGCCGCAAACAGATTGAGGACTACCTTGCCCGCAAAGAGCGGGAGCGCCTTGAGCTTCAGGCCAAGCTCCAGCGGGAAGCCGACGAGAAGACCCGCAAAGAGGCTGAGGAGCGGCGCAAGGCTGAGATGGAGGAGATCAAGCGGCGACAGGAAGAGGCCGCACAGCAACACTTGAAGGAGATCGAAGACTTGCCGCCGTGGGAACAGGCGGATGCCCCTGCCGCCGAAGGCGAACATCTTCAGGCCCAGTTAGAGGAGCTTGCCGCCGCGCCCCTCGTCGTCCAGGCTCCCCAAGTCGTCCTCTCCCCCGTCGCCCCCGCCGTCGAAGGGCTGGGAACACGCAAGGGTAAGCTCACCTATGAAGTGGCTGACTTCAACGCGCTGGTCCAGGCCGCTGCCAAGAATCCAGCCCTCCAGGATTACCTCCAAGTCAACGACAAGATGGTCAAGGCCAAACTGGCAACGGTCGGGGAGAAGATCGGGGAGTTCGTCCCCGGTATCAAGCCCAAACGAGACGCCGGGATCGTCATCAAATAAAACTAGCCCCCGGTCAGCCAAGACGCCGGGGGCCAGTTCCACGATGAGGAGAATGAGACGTCGATGTCCGTTATGTGTCGATCCCAGTGTGCCCCTGAGAAATGCGCCTGTCAAGAGAAAATGGATGGAGCACCGAGAAGGGCTCGAACCTTCACCCGGCAGATTACGAGTCTGCTGCTCGTCCATTTGAGCTATCGGTGCAAAACTGGTCGGGGCAGGACGATTTGAACGTCCGACCACCCCCTGATCCCGAATCAGGTGCGCTACCAAGCTGCGCCATGCCCCGAAGCCCCATCTTAGTGCAAATTCCGCGCAGCGGCAACCCCAAAAGAGGAAAGGCCCCTCGATCTCTCGGGGGGCCTTCCCAAAAACCGTTGTGCTCAACGGTCGGCTGTGGGCGCTTTACGATTTAATTGTGCCCCACCTTCCCCCTCCAAGTCAATACAAAAAGTCCTTGACGGCAGTTTCGGACAAGCGCATACTGAAACTGGCATTGGGCTGTGAGGACGCTTTACAACTCCCTCCCAATGACTACCACGCGCTCAGTCTGTATCCAGACTGACGCAGGAGCACGTCCATGTCCGCCTCAACCGCCGAATCGTGCATTAAGCACGTCGCGGAGCCTGAGCTTTTAATCATCCGTAATGATTACATCAGAATAACCCAACAAGATCACTGCGCTGCCGCTCTTTTGGCGTGGCTGGAGTACAGAACCAACGGGGAGTTGCCTCGCCTGAAGAACTCTAAAGTACATCGGGAGCCGTGGATCACCTCAACTTTTGCCCTCATCGAATCAGATCTCTGTAAACACTACACTTTCAAGACAATCAGGGCTGCACTCGACAAACTGGTAAGGTTAGGATTCGTCCAGACATCATTTACCACCAAAGAAGATCGCGAGAAGGGGACTCGTTTTCTGCTGAAAATTGAGACTATCCAGACTGCCATAGGTCGGGAAGTCAAAGAGGTTAGTGGAAAATTCCAGTCTGGAAAATTCCAATCGCGAAGTGGAAAATTCCAACCCGAAACTGGAGAACTCCAATCCGCGAGTGGAGAATTCCAGCCTCCATATAAGGAAGCAGAGAGTAGTAGTTGTATATCTGAAAGTAACCAGAGTAATTTCGAGTCGAAAACAAACACCCCCCCTTCTGAAGAAAACCAAGAGAACACAAGCGCAGAAGAAGAACGCTGGGTTGACGGCCCAGAAGCAGCGACCCTCATTCTGGCCTCAATGCGCCGCCCCGGAGCGCTTTCGGGTCCTGGATCTGCTCGTACAAAGATCACGGAGGGTCTTGCTGTAGATGGGCTTAGTATCAATTCTTCCATCATAGACCCGGTAGTGGATAAGTTTTCAAAGTGGGCTAAAACTTGCGGTAGAAAAGTGACAGCGGATGCCGTCATTACAGGCCGATGGTTGCGAATTTTGACCGGAGCGGAGCCCCTAAGTCTGGACACAGACACGCTGGATCTCCCCTCCACGCCGGTCAACCTGCCGCCCATCGACCTCCAACCCATATCCCTTAAACCTCCCCCGCCTATTCCCCCAGCATCCCCGCGTAATGAATTGCCGTTCTTGGCTTTACGCTGGAACGAGGTGGTGCATTCCGGCCCACCCGTCGTGGTGTGGAAGGAGCAGAGCAATGGGGACTTTCTGTTGCGGATATTGATGTCCGATCCGGCTTTCCAGCGTGAGTCCGAGAAAGCTCTTACCAAAGCCGAAAAGCTCTGTGCGGCCAAGCACCCCAAAGGCGCATACTTGACCTTCGGCTGGTTTATCAAGCCGGGGAAGTGGTGCGAGGTGCTGAACGGGCAACATGACTGGCTGTTGGGCGACGGCCCAGCGCAGCCGAAAAAAAGCGTTTTCCAGCAAGCGAAAGAGCAGATGCGTGCAGATCGAGAAGCGAAAAAGGCAGACAAAAACCTTGACTCCGGTGGTGGGTAGAGTAGACTGAAGCAGGGGTGACGCAATGACCTTACCGTTTCCCAAGAAAGTTTGGGGGCTCTTGGACACTCAGGACAACGTGTGGCTTGGGGACGACGACGGACCGAAGACCTACACGGATTTCATGACGGCCCGCCTTGCGGCGCAAATGGTGGACGTGCAGTTAGGATGGGAGCCGGGACGCACGAAAGCTGCCGAGTATATCGAAGGCTCCAAGCATCTTAGGGACGAAGTTGACACCCGAATGGGAGCAGAGGAAGCCCTTCGCAAAATGGAAGGCGGCTTAGTGTGACCGAGCGCCTTCAGAAGTGCATCGACGCTGGCGAGGTTGTGGAGCTATTCCCACTGCTCAAGGAGTGGCCGGAGGATGAACTCAAGGCACTGGTAAATTACTGCGGCAAGCTCCACGAAGAATTTATGGCAGAGGTGGGCGTGAAGTACAAAGAGGCGGTTTTTAAGCCAGAGAACTTCTTCAATCAAACGAGGGCCAAAGCGCTGGACGAGGCGAAAAAAGAAGCGTTCTTCACGTCTCTAGCCATCTGCTCTGAAGTCTCGTCCGTTGCTCAATTCTACCTGGAGAGGATGGGGAAGCCCCTGAAGATCAACAACGATGAAGCAGAAGTCTAACCCTATTTTCAAATTCAGCGACGAAGACCTCGACTGGGCAATAGATCAGTTGCAGCGGTTTGAAGGGCTTCCTGGTGTGCCGCAAACCGTCGAAGGGTTGAAGTCTTTCGCCGGGGCGTTCCTGCGGATCGTCTGCGACCAAGCAGCTTTCGAGGTAGAGGAGTACGACACTACGGCGCGTACCCCAATTAAGCGCAAGATCGAAGCCGTTTCCCGGCAAGAGGTAACAGATTGGCTTATCAACCAACTGTGCTCAACCTGCGAGCGGTTTCCCATGCCTATCGCCATGCGGCGGGTTTACGAATCAAAATACATTTGCGCCGACCGAATGACGAGCGGAGACTTGGAGGTTAGATAATGCCCGACGCAACGACAACCCGGCTCACCTTTGCCCAGATCGGCGACACCGGCAAAACCCTTCTGTGGACGGTAAACAGCGGCGCAGTGCGATTGGGAGAGATACGCTGGTACGCCCCGTGGAGGCGCTACTGCTTCTTTCCCCAAAGCCAAACGCTATTCGATGCGGCCTGCCTACTGGAACTGATCTGGTTTATCAGGGACAAAATGGCGGAGAGGAAGCACACCTAATGCCAGTCGAAGCTAAAGAGAAACCGATCCTATTTTCTGGCCCCATGATCCGCGCGATCTTGGATGGTCGCAAGTGCCAAACCCGTCGCGTGGTGAAACCCAAACACCCTAATGGCGTAATCACCGGCCCATCGGCAGAGCCAAATGGAGCAATTGAGAGTTGGGGCGGCGGCGGATGGGGAGTAAAGGGAAGAACCCCGGTGGGTGTAGAAGTGCGGGATTGCCCATACGGCAAGCCCGGCGATCATCTCTGGGTGCGAGAGACGGCAGAAGCATATCATATCCCTAATTTACTGACGGGTGAGCCAACTGAGGCCGTGGGTGCCCGTTACGTTGCGGACGGAGAGCCCGTGCTGACACAGTACGGCAATTTAGACATCGCGTGGTGGTATAGCAGGCCCACTTGCCCAGCGATCCACATGTTCCATAATTACTCGCGCATCACACTGGAAGTGACCGATGTGCGCGTGCAGCGCCTCCAGGACATTAGCGAAGAGGATGCGCGGGCGGAGGGGATCTCCGCCGAAAGCGCCTCTCAATTCGTGGGACATGGGCATCCCATTGACGATACGGCCTGGATCATTGCATACGCAGATCTCTGGAACCACATCAACGGCAAGAAGTACCCGTGGAAGAGCAATGTGTGGGTTTGGGCGATTTCGTTCAAGCGAGTCAAGTAAGTAGTGTAAAGAAAGGAAGTAAATGGAAAAGACAAGCAAGAAACAAACAGAGAAGCCCGTCAAACCACAGGAGATCCCCTTGTGGGATGCGGTTCAAATTTTTGTCGCTGGCCTTGGGAACGAACCCGCAAAAGAGTGCATCTTGGTATGGGTCAACGAGAGCGGTGTTAAGGCCGCTGCGTTTGGACATACTTCAATTGAGGTAAAGGTAGGGATGCTCGAAGTTGCCAAGTTCGCGTTTCTGCTGGATGGGGAAAAAAGGCCGTAGAGGAAGTACGGCTGATTTTGGATTTAGGTAAGAGGAACGAGGAGGAATATGAAACTATCGCTGACAATTGCAATGTTTTCGCTGGCGCTGCTTGCGGGTAATGCCGCAGCCGGTACAGTCACAGTCAACTTCACGACGCTGCCGGGGAACACGGCAGGCGGCTACTATGTGGGCAACACAGGGGCGACGGTGAACGGCGTTCCTACGTCGCTAATGTGCGACGACTTCACTACGGAAACGTATGTCCCATCGGGGCCGTTCCAGTACAACGTAACCACTTTGGGCAACCTGTCCACGGCGAAGTTCACGGGGCTGGCGAACTACGAGGCAGCGGCGGTGCTGTTATGGGATTTCGAGACCAGCGGCGGGAGTGATCCGGGTGGTTATAACTTCGCCATTTGGAACATCTTTGATCCCGGCGCAGGCGCGTATGGCGACTCAGCCGCGCTGCTGGCAGGCGCACGGAGTACCGTGGCGGCTGGCGGTATTCCACAGGCCTACAGTGCGCTCCTGATCTACACAGCAATCCCCGTAGGCTCCAATCAGGAATTCCTCGCGCTGGACGCACCGGGTGGCGTTCCCGAGCCTGGGTCGATGCTGCTTATGGGCAGCGGGCTGCTGGCGCTAGGGGCGAGCAGGTGGTTCCGAAGGCGGTAAGCGGCGAAGGGAGCAGGGCACGATGGGCGATAAAACCAAAATACAATATCCGCGTGCGTGAATGGCCGGAGGCCAGCCATGCCAGTTGAAAACCCCGTGATCTTCACCCACGCGCTCTCCCAAGCCGATCAGAATATGGTCGTCCGCGCCTGCGCGGGACACTGGCTACGCGAGCGGGCAATCTGCGAGGCAACCCACCTTGGAGTTGGCCGCGCACGTAGGGCGCTCAAACTGGCGCAATTGGCAGGACGTTTGGAAGAGCGCCCTGCTTGGTTAGCGTCTGGAAACTACCCGATAAGAGAGTGGAGGAAAACTTAGCCGTGTCCTACCAAGTCTTCGGACATTATCCTGTGCGCCTTTCAGCACGAGACACATGGGTCTCGATCCCATCCAAATTCAAGCGCCCGGTATCCCTTCAGGGTATGCGCTGGCCCGCAACCTGCTCCAATGGGCATGAGGTGACACTGCGAGCGCCGAATCAGCGATGCCCTGAATGTGGAGCCAAGTGCGACCGGCATAAGCCGTACTACAACCCCAAGAACCCTAACAACCCCTTCATAGAGAAAGGCGTGGGCCATGCCTGACGATGATTGGGACGACGGACTGGACGACCTCATCCTGCACGAAGAGTGCGACGGCGAATCCCTGCCCCTTACGGAACTGGTGGACTCCCTAGATAGCCCAGATTATGTTCAAGTGGCGGAATTGGAAGTCTTAATGCCACCGGGTACGTACTGGATCACGGGTACGTACTGGAACGTAATATACGAAGAACACCTCCAACCCCGGCGCTCTAATTGGAAGCAGGCGCGAGAGGCCGCTATGCTTTTTATCTTCTGCGGGTTGGCCGGTAGCGCACTGGCCTTCGGGCTGGTATGGGTGATTCAGGAGATTTTTGAATAAAGTCTGTATCCAGACACGCTATGCTCTTACAGGGTGGCACAATAAACATAGACAAGGCTTTAGGGTCGTTTGGTGACGATTACTGTGCTAGAATTTACGGACTGAAGAGTATAAGCGCGGTCAAAGCCCTAAGAGAATCTAGGTCTTTGTTTTACTGCCTCCATCCCTTCTTTGACTTAGAGTGGAAACTCTGCCCTTTGGCATTAACCCCTAAATACAGTGGCCTTTGGTTTAGAATTGGTAGTCGCAAATACGTCGTGCTGAGATTCGACCCATTGCGGATCTACTTATACCAGTCTTCCGTCAGCCCCTTCGACGGGGAGTGGATTGTCCCATAGATGGACACTGAAGAACGAGGCCTCCCGGCCAACACTTACGCCGAGAAAATCTGCCTAGCGACCTGCTGGTGCTCTAAGCATAAGGGCGTCACCTTAGAGATTGCTACGAAGCTGTCTACAGATGATTTTGTCCTGGAAGCCAACCGCCACCTCTTCTCTGCAATCCAAGACCTAAGCCGCAAGGGTGTGGCCGTCGATGAAGTGACGCTCCACGATTATCTCCTGTCGCGAGGGAATCTAGAGCGGGTCGGTGGGCTGAGCTACATCGTCAGCCTAGCGGACGGGATGCCAGACATCCCCAACTATGCTTCCTATGTTGACATCCTAAAGAAACTGACGGCCCGCAGGCGCATCATCTTCTTAGCCAACGAGGCGATGCAGCGCAGTTTCTTAGGGCAGGAGGAACCACAGAAGATCGTCGGCTCCCTGACGGCGAACCTGCGAGACGCGGTTGACGACACCGAGAGGGACGGCCCGGAGAGCGTAGCCCATTACATCGAGACGTACCCAGACGGGCTTGACCACCTCCTCAACCCCTCCCTACATGAGCCTGGAATCCTGACGGGCTTCAAAGGCGTAGACGAGGCAACGGACGGGTTCCACAACGACGAGATCTGGGTCATAGGCGGAACGGCGCGGGCTGGCAAGACGGCGATGGCCCTTAACATCGCGCGGCACGTTGCCGGTGGCGGCGATCCTGTCGCCATATTCTCTCTGGAAATGAGCAAGCGGAGCCTTTTCTACCGGCTTATCTGCACAGAAGCGGGCGTGTCCTTTATGCGCTTCCGGCGCGGGCAGATTTCAGAGCTTGAAGAGAAGAAACTGGCGGAGGCAAGCTCTGTCATCTACGAGTTGCCCATCTATATGGATGCCCGTTCTGGGATCAGCCCGTCTGAGTATCACACCAGGATTGAGTCGATGATCGAGAAGTTCCACATCAAGTTGTCAATCCTGGACTATATCCAGATTATGAAGGCTAACAACACTAGGCTTTCCGGGGATGAGAGGCTAAGTTCTATCTGCCTCGATATTCAAGACATCACCAAAAGGGTCCATGTCCCGATAATCCTTCTGAGTCAGTTGTCTCGCGATGCTCCCAAGACTAAGCGCAAACCGGAGCTAAGTGATTTCCGGGGATCAGGGGCCATTGAACAGATTGCCGACGTTGGCGGTCTGATCTTTCGCGAAGAGCTTTACAACCGTGACAACGACGCCCTGCGAGGGAAGGCTGTGTTCATTCTGGACAAAATCAGGAACGGCGAAAGCGCTCACGTCCCAATGCGGTACATTGGCTGGCGGATGCAATTTGAGGATGCGACCGAAGAAGAAAAGTCTTGATCCAGACAACTTTTAGGTTGACAACAACTCCCCTATATGGCAACGTGAATTTGCAATGTCTAGCTTACCTGCAACGACTTCCAATCTCCCCATTTTCACAGAGGCAGAACAGGCGGTTTGGCAAGCGCTTATCACTTCGGAGCGCCCCTCAATCGAGGCGATCCCAGAGGATCTGAGCGCAGAGAACGTCTGGCTGTATCTCAATGTTGTCACCAAGGGCCTTTCCCGAGCGCAACAGGCTGTTTCCCGGCTCAAGCCCTTCTTAGGGCGCATCCTGATGTTGGTGCGCCAGCATAAGCACCTGTACGAGCAGCAAGGCTACACCACCTTCAGTGAGTTCATCACGCGGGGTGTCCCAGAGCTTTTCAATATCAGCCGCCCCGAAGCCTGGAACTGTATCAAGGTGGCAGAGCAATTGAATTTTCTGCCCGCCGACAAGATGGAGCAGATGGGGTTCTCCAAACTGAATCTACTGGCAACCGCGCTCAAGCGGAGCACCCAAGAGGGCATGAGTGTGGACATGGTGCAGACGAAACGCGACTACTGGGTTGCGGCGGCAGAATCTTCGACGACGACCGTCAAGCAGCTTGCCGAGAAGATCGAAACCGAGACACAGGGCGACAAGGGAGAACTGAGCACCAAGGCCCTGATGATCTACGTGGCGGAGGATGTTTGGAATCGCTGGCACGAGTTTGTGGGGTTAGCCGAAATCCAAGCCTACTGCGATTCCGACAGCGAAGGCGTCATCCTGGCCCGGCTGATGGATGAGTGCGAAACCGAATGGCTCGCGAAGGTTCACGACGCCGAGCGGGGCTAGCTGTCGATGACCAAGCGGCGGGCTGAGCGCATCATTGCGTCCGAGATCAAAGTCGCCCAGTTGTCGGCCAATGGCACTTGGGACGCCTACATCGTTCCGGGCGAATACTTCGGTTCGGGGCTTTATGCTTACGGCGAGACAGAAAATGAGGCCATCGGGAATCTAGTAAAGGCATTTTACAAGGCCGAATGCCTGCGAGTGTTTGAGCTTCAGGAGTGGAAATGCGCCCGGTGCGGTTTACGGAAGGCCCTCCAGGGACACCACGTTAAACATAGAGCAAAAGGTCGGATTGATCGCGGGAATATCATCGGGATATGCGCTAGTTGCCATGCCAAAGAACATGGAGGGTAAGGTGTTTATTTTAGCTATTTGTTTGATTCTCTTGGCCTTGTTTAGTTCAAGCATAGCCATTGTGCTCAAGGAAACCTATGATAGGGTTCTTCGATGTGAAGCTGCCAACAAGAAGATTGAGGCTGATCTGGTTGCTGGCCTAGGTGAAGCCTCAAGCTATATTCCTAAGTCGCTTGAGTGGAAGCGCGAAGAAAATAGAAAAACTGGCATCTGGCCTAATTGCGATACACTGAGTTCTCACAGTATTGAGAAAATCAAAATGGGGGAAATCAATGAGTGGCTAGAGTCCTCTTCGGTTAGCCTCGGATTCGACTATGGCGCTTATCACGTTCATTGGAAGCCATTTCACGAAGAGCAGAACACCATAGACTACGCCGGATCTTGGAGGGCCTTTAGGAGGGATTCCTACGACGGCCCAGGAACGGATCAAATTGTGGTTCCGGCTACGATATACGGGATTGACGACGTGCTCAATCGTCCAAGGGGAGAAGCAATTAGAATAGCAGTGACGAAGTGTGAGGAGGGGAAATCAAAACTCTTGAGATTGATTGGCGAAAAGGAACGGGAGAGCAGTGGATTGAAGGAGGGGTAAGATGCCGGGAACGATCTACAAGTTTTTCTACAAGTTTTTTATTCTGGCAATAAGGCCATTCCCCCTGCTGAACCGTTGGCTTTGGTATTGGAAGTTTTTCAAAATGGCCTCCTGTGCCTACGAGAAAGTTGTAAGCACACACCAACCAGCAACGATCTTGATACCTCAAGGCAACGATACGGACAGCAGATTCGCTATAGCGTGCGTGGCTACAGGCTTAACCCTGACGGACGCTTCGGGGCTTACTTGGGGGAAAGTAACAAAGGAGTACTTTTTTAGGGCTGATTTGTATTTTTACAAGGTTCTTGAGGACGGAGAGATTTTGAAGTTTGAAGCAACAGTAGGCTAACGCCACAAGGGAAGAGGTTAAAGTCGATGGAACTACATGGAGAATTGTTGATTGTCAATTCCAAACGTCCCGGCTTGGAAATCACGATCCCCGAGAGCGCCGAAAAGGGCGATTTTCTTACACTGAAACTGCGCGGAGACATGAGTAAGGCTGTCGCCGAACTGCTGGAATGCGACTACCTCTATGTAGGGGACACGCCGCAGCCAGGATTTAAGGAAATCACCCTTGACGCCACGCTGGTAGACATGGAGTTAAAACTGATCGGAAAGGACGATGGGGTGAACACCTATTACCCTGAGTCCATCTACGGATTCCGCGTCTACCGCAAGGGAGAGAACGAGCTTGGGATTTCATGCAAAGTGGATATGAACGGTCACTACGAGCCGATCATCGATTTCTTCAGGGCCAACCGCACGGACGGCTTTAAGTTCGTTGTTCGCCCCCGGCAGGGGCAACTGTTTGACGGCGGCACTCGCGTTGCCCTATCTGAAGGCACGACCGGCGACCCGATGAATGAGGTCGTTGCCAACACTCTGGAGGGCATCGCTGAGGCCACGGAAAAGGCCGGGATGCTACTGCCGACGACCGACGAGCCCACCGCCGCTGAACTGGTCAACCCAACAGAGCCGCCGCTGGCCCCCAGGCCGCGCCGACGCAAGGGCAAGGTGCATGGCGATACCCAGCCTGCCATCGAAGAGCCTGCGGGCGAAGCTCCGCCGTGGGAAGACACTCCTGACGAGGCGGCGTAGCCGTGCCCTACGAAAAGATCGAGCTAAGCCTGAAAGAATGGCTTAGCGTTTGGAATCAACTTCCTTTAGAGAGCCGCCAATTTGATCCCGTGATGGCAGAGCGGCACTTCTACTTTGACGATAAAGACGGGCATAGGGTCTATTTCATCGTCGGGCCGGAAGAGTGATGCCTACAATCCTAGCTATCGACCCTGGTTGCGAAGAATCAGCTTGGGTCTCATACGATTCCGAGAACCGGAAGCCTCTCAACTGGGGAAAGATCAAAAACAAGGCTCTCCTGGAACAGATTGACCTTGACGGAGAATTGGTCGGCGTGGGCGTGCAGTATTTCGATTACTGCGCGATTGAACAGATAGCCAGCTACGGCATGGCCGTAGGCGCTGAAGTGTTTGAGACAGTCTACTGGAGCGGCATCTTCGCTCAGTGCTTCGGCCTCGACTCCGTGGTGAGGATTCCTCGCAAAGCCGTGAAAATCCATTTCTGCGGAAGCACGAAAGCCAAAGACGCCAACATCAGACAGGCCCTCATTGACCGCTACGGCGGCAAGGATAAGGCTATCGGGACGAAGAAGACCGGCTACGGCCCCTTGCATGGGTTCGCTGCCGATACGTGGTCAGCCTTGGCCGTCGCCATCACCGCTGCCGAGACAGTACTCAAATGATTCAGATCGACGCTAACCTGACAGAAACCGACCTCCTCAAGCTTGGAGCATTTATGATGGGCTCTGAGAAAGCTGCCGACAAAGCGGTCGCTTTCTTTCGGAAGGCGGCTGAGATTTCGCCACACTGTCCCGACGCATACTCGAACGAGGGAGCCGCCTTCATCAACATGAAGACGCCGGAGAAGGCGCTTGGCCCATTGGAAGAGGGGCTGAAGATCGCCCCTGACAACGCCGCGATGCACCTCAACTATGGCGTTGCCCTTCAGGTGTGTCTCAGGCTTGACGAGTCACGGGAGCACCTAATTAGGTCTTTGGAGCTTAACGCACAGTTTCCTTTCGAGTGCTTCGCTGCAATTGCAATGAACTCGCAGTATCGCGGCAACATCAAAGCCGCGATCAGCGAGTACGAAACGGCCTTGTCCGCTTCCCCTGGTAATGCCGTAGGAGAGCAGAGCCTTGGCATGATGCTCATGCTCGATAGGCAATGGGACAGAGGCTTGCAATTCTACGAGGCTCGCCTGAAGACTCTGAACCCGTGGGTGCCTGTCCCCACACCGCACTACGAGCATGTGGCTGGGGCTACGCTGGGTGGGAAGAAAGTGCTTATTGTCGGAGAGCAAGGGGCTGGGGACGCCTTCCAGTTTGCCCGCTACTTCAAGGTGCTCCGGAGTCTGCATCCAGACACAACTTGGTACTGCTGGTGCGACGACACAATCGCTGATTATGCGCGGCTGTTTGGGGTTGAAGTGTGCCACCCGGCAATGGGCCGAATTCCAGTTACGGATTGTCAATTCCCTCTGATGTCCACACTCCGTTACTTGAATGACCGGAAGCTGCCCTTCCTCATCCCAGAAGAGAATCCCCTGCCGCCTGTTTCTAATAGAGTAAAGGGCCGGATTGGGTACTGCTGGAAGGGGAACGCCAATCACTCGCACGACCGTTTCCGCTCTATGAGTTTCGACGTAATGCGGCAACTGATGGACAAGTCGCTATTCGATGATCCGGCTTCGGTCTGCCTGCAATTTGGCGCTTCGCCGGAAGAGAAAGCGGCGTTTGACTTCACGCTCGAATTCCCCAACTGGTTTGCTACGATAGAAGCCATCCAGCGGCTCGATCTGGTTATCACCGTGGACACGGCCATCGCGCATCTGGCAGGGACTCTGGGCGTGCCCTGCTATCTGCTCATGCCGCTCATTGTAGATTGGCGCTGGGGGATGACGAGGGATACGACAGAGTGGTACAGGTCGATGCGGATCTTTCGGCAGACGAAGTTGGGAGACTGGACTCCCGTGGTGGAAGCGGTTAAGGAAGCATTGAGAAAGAAGGAATACTTGTGACGAAAGAACAGATTGAGGATATTTTCACGTACCATGCCCCAGTCGGGGATCAAGCGGAGAGGTACGGCAGAATCCGCGAGGCCGCTAAGAAGTTTGCTCTCCTGTTAAACGGAGCTTGCCCCGAGTCGCGGGAGAAGTCCCTAGCCTTAACAGATCTTCAGAAGTGCGTGCAATGGGCCAATGCTAGTATTGCCATCAATGAAAAGCCGCCAGTCGATCCCACTCAGCCCTCTTGGAGAAGCTAGCTCCATGAAGGCGTCCAGCAGAGTACGCCGCTTTGTCTGGATCAAGACACTGAAGCGGATATAGGATAGAGGAATATGATTAACCTTTCTTTGGTAGTTGGGGACTCGTGGGGCGCAGGGATTATGGGGCACAACCTCGTCCCCACGATGGCCTCCCTCACGGACATCCGTATGTTGGCTAAGGTGCCTCCAGGACATCCCATGGAGAAGTATTGCCCGCCAGAGTTCAGCCCTGACGTGCCCTATGCGTCTGACGACCCTATGCTGCATCTGGCGACGGGCGGTGTATCTTTCATGCCGGTGAACCCTAACGCTTGGTCCTGGAAGCGCAATGTGGGCTGGGTCTATACGGAGTTTCCTGACCAAGCGAAACGCAACGTGCCCCACGTTGACCGCTACTATCAGCATCTCGTCGCAGGCTCTACATGGTGCAAAGAGAAGCTGGAAGAGCTTGGGCTGCATCCGACCGTTGCCATCCAAGGGGTTGATACGGACGTGTTTGCCCCCAAGGAAGGGGAAGGGCCGAAGAACGACGGCAAGTTCTACATCTTCAGCGGCGGCAAGGCCGAACATCGCAAGGGGACGGACATCGTAATCGCGGCCTACAAGATCCTTTCCCAGAAGTACCCCGACATGCACCTGATCGCAGCGTGGGGTAACCTGTGGCTGGAAACCATGAATTCGCTCTGCGCTTCTAAGCACATCCGCTACATCCCAACGATGGGCGCTACCTGGAAGGATCGCATCCAAGCCAACCTGACCATCAATGGCATTTCCTCCGACCGCTATACGCTGGTGGACATGGTGCCCAACTGGAAGATGCCGCAGGTTTACCGGCAGGCGCACATTGGGCTGTTCCCCAACAGAGGAGAAGCCGGGAACAACATGCCTATGTGTGAGGCTATGGCCTGCGGTATCCCCATCGTCGCTACCAATGGGACAGGGCACTCGGATGTAGTCCTGGAGGATCACGCCATTTGCATCGGCGGGCCTACGGTCGAGAATGGCTGGGTTGAGCCGGAGTTGGAAGAAGTGGTCGATGCTGTCGAACAGGCTTACAAGCTTGGCCCCATCGACAGGGAGATTATGGGTCGCAAGGGGATGGAGTTCATCAAGGCCAATTTGACTTGGGAGCGATGCGCGAAGGATTTGCTGGCCGTCTGCGAGGCGTGATGGACCTTGCTTCCAAACTCGCTGAATTCGTCCTTCGCTGTGGCGCTACGGCTTACGCCGAACCTCCCGACAACCTTGCCTTTCATGCCTCAATCTCTCAGCAAGTCTTTCAGCGAGTGCTCAAGTCCATTCCCCCAGAAAAGCGTGTAAAGGTTCTGGACGTAGGCTGTGCGGATGGGTTTGCCTTAAAGATGTTTGGAGAAGCTGGGTACAAAACCTATAAGGGGGTTACGTCCCGCCTGGAGGACGTACCGGACGATCTGTGGGCGGCAGGAACGCAGTTTTGTTTCCAGCAAGCCGACATGCACGAGATCGCCCTCTGGCCCAAAGGGATATTCAGTTTGGTCTGGGCTCGGCACATCGTCGAGCACTCCCCCATCCCCCTCTTCCTCCTGGAAGCCCTAAGAGATCAGCTTACCCCTGACGGGTTCCTTTATGTGGAAGTCCCCAGCCCTAGCACGCCTAGTGAGCATTTCCGAAACGCTAACCACTATTCCTGTTTCGGCCAAGAGGGGTGGCGTGGGCTGTTTCTGAAGGCAGGGTTAGAGATCGTAGACCCATTCGACTGCCGCGTAGACGTGCCCGCTGGCCCAGATGTGTACTTCTGCTTTTTGCTAAAGTCTGCATCCAGACAAGAGGCCCCAGATGCTAGTACTTAGAATCTTCGCTTGGTCCGTTAAGGTGGTAGTGGAAATCACCGTGCCAGTCTACATCGCAATCTGGCTCTTCAAACAGGGGACAACATCCACTTACTTTCTGGGGGCGGTGTGGATTTTCATCTGTATTTGCGCGGGGCTGGACTGGTTACTAAGAGCCAAAGAGGTTGAGAACAGAGAGAAGCACAAGCAATGGTTCCGTGAGCCGGGAACGATCTTAGGGGTTGAGGTCAAAGACGGGGAAAAGTATGATGAACATCAGAATTAAAGGGCTAACCAAGTCCATCGGGGCAGGGGACCTTGTCGCTAAGTTTACGAAAGCGATAGGCATTACCCCCTGCTCCGCTTGCCGTAAGAGGCAGGCGGCTCTTAACAACATGATGGCCTTTGTGCCTTGGCGGGTCACGCCATTTACGGGGCAACTGGTTATAAGAAAACCGCAGGACGACGCTACGGACAAGAAGCCCGAAGTTTAGGAGGTAATTTGAGCGATCTTGAACACGCTATGCCCTCAATCCCCGGTTGGGTTCTTCGCAGAGCCGCTAGATTGGATAAAAGGTTCGCTAAGCTCGACGAAGAGATCAATCGCGGGCTAGCCGAATTGACAAAGAAGATCAGGGAATCCAGCAATCCACTTGGTCTGATTAAGGACATTCAACGGCTCAATGCCGCCCCGAAGCCCGACGCTTCCGGCCCCGCTTCTTCCCAGCCCTAGCCACTACGGCAGACGCCTGCCGGATGGCCGACTGGTCGCTTGCTCCACGACGCTTGGCCGCGTTGGCGACGTGGCTCCACATTCTGCGCCGTTTAGGTGTGTTCGCTTTTTTCGTGAATTTCCTAGTTGATCCTGGTGTCCAAGGCATACCCTACATCCTCTCTGCCCCTGGAGGGGGAGCGGTTCGCTGTTCCGACGTTGGTGATTCAGCGCCAATGAATCCCAACTCCGTCAGTTTCTTCCAAACTTCAGGAGTAAAACTTGCGGGGTCTTTCTTGTAAGCGTTCTCTAGCTTCTTGGCAACAACCTCGCCAATCTGCTGCCTCTCTTCGTCAGTCGCCGCCTCATAAACCTTAATCGCTGTCGTCCATGGGACATACTTAACCCCAGCGGCCAGAGGTCCCTTTCGCCCCTTCTCAATCGCGTGGCCTACGTCCTTCTCTTGTAATACCCCAGCCTTGATTGCCTGTTCTCCTATTTTTTGCGCCTTAGCCATATCACCAGATCGAGCGGCGTCTACTATCTGCTTTGCCGCTTTGGTCCTCTCTGTGGGCTCGTACAATGGGTTATCACCGTAGTAATCCTTAATCACCTGCTGCGCTTTGCTGGTGTATTGGCGGCTCTGAACACCTGTAGATTGCAGGAATGTACTGATTAAGTCCTGCGGCTGATCTGGCAACAACCCCTTAAATGGGATTGGCACGGCGGTCTTGAAATAATCCTGGAATTGTTTGATGGCGCTACGCCTTCTTCCAAACTGATCGCGTCCAGTTATTCCCTCCATTACGGGCTTGGTAACCGCTGGGTTGAGACGGTTACTAATGAAACTGCGCGGATCGCTTAGCATGTGGGCCAGATCCCCTTGGATCGTTCGCAGCCCATATTCGCGCCCTCCGAGGCGGACATAAAACAAATGGTTAAGGCTCCAGTCTTGCTTTTCGCCTGCCACTTGCCCGATGACGAATTTCCCCGCCGTCATTGCGGCAGCACCTAAAGCTAAGGCTCGTAACTGTTCGCGGCCATAAGGCTTAGCCGCCTGTGCAACAAAGCGGGAACGAGCCTCTAGGAAATCAGGGGCTAGGGCTAAAAGACGGAAGACGTCTTGGAAAGTAGGATTACGCGCCAGTAACTTATAGCTGAGATGCCCGAATGCCGCATTTGCTTGGTTCGCGGTTAATGCTAGGATTTGGTCTTCCGACAGTTTCCCTGCGTATCTGCCACGGTTGCGTTCCAGCGCCTCTTGGGCCATCGACATCTTTATGCGCGGGATGTACTCGCGGAAGAGATAGTCTTGATACTCTTCCATCTTTTGCCCCAAGACCGGCACCAATTTGAGAAGCCCCGTCCCCGAGACTCCTTCCGCAAACTCATCCATTCCTCGAAATTCAGCTACCATCAGACCGTGATTAACAAGCGCCCGCTGCGTTGGATTATTAAGATCCAATTTAGGAACATTGACGGGGCTGACAGTATGCTCTAGCGCGTGGACTCCAATCTGAACTTGGTGAAATGGTGAGAGCGTTAGTAACGTCTGTTTGAATCCATTAGACAAGGCTAAGGCGGCTCGTCCCACAGCATAGTTACGAACGGCGCTATGCCCCAAGATGTTCTTGAGCTTCTGCGCATACTCGGGATGCACCAGGAAGTCTCCTTGAACAAAAATGGGGTTGCCTTTTTCGTCGGAGCTTGCCCACTTCCATCCCCGCAGGGCGGGATGGTCTACTGGTTTATAGTCAATAGTATTTTCTGGCCTTACCTTCGGCTTGATATAGATCTGAACTTCTCCTGGAGTGGGCTCGGCTTTCCTCCCAGTTCCCGCAATCTCCACAATAGGTCGTCCGTCAGACGCCACGCCGTCATGCAGGTTTCGGATGAACGCACGAGAGGCTACCGCCGTATTGAAGCTCTGATCGTAAGCGGCAATCAGAGCACCAATGTCTTTGTCGCGTGGCCTATATCCTGCCTGCTCACCCTCAAAATAGCTCTCGAAAATCCTTTTCTTAAGGAAGGCTGGATTCGGTTGGAGTTCATGAAAAGCGGCGGCGGCAATAAGGTTCTTGGCTGCGGGGTTGTCTGGATCACGGTCCCATATCTGGTTCACGTAATTCTCAACACCATCCTTTAGCATCCCTGCGTTATGGGCCTCGTCGAGCTTCTGGTCAAAATAGATCCGAACATTCTTGGCGATCTCTATTTCAGCAGGGTTGAGTGTCAGCGCAGTGTTATAGCCTGGACGATGAGCCGAAGATGAAGATTTAGCCCGCTGCTCCAGGACGGACATATCCCCATTGGCTTGCACATAATTGGTGATGGCTTCACGCCTGAGCTTATCTGGGATTGCAGTTCTGATCGTGTCTCGGAACTTTTTCATCTCCCAAGAGCCGAACTGCAACTGCCCGTCATAACGACCGACAGTATCCTTAAAGCTTGTCCATGGCGCTAGTTTCTCATATGCTTCCCAGAGACGCTTAGGAGCGGCCCGCGTAGCTTCCCATGCCTTTGCTACGTTTTCGCCTAGCGGCCTCCAAGACTCTCGGACATTCGCCTTTGTTCTGGACAAGTACGGAGAAGCTGGGCTGATCTGCTTATTCCCTATCTTTTCAGTTATTTGAGAAAGCGCCGATGCTTTGTCAATATGCTCCTGGATTTTCCCCTCAATATCGCGCGCCGACAATGCTCCAATCTCAAACTTTTCTCGCAGCGTTTTCAGGGTTTTAGCGGCAGCGTCCTGTAGAGAGATAACACCCCTGGCAACATCGCCCGCTATTGATCGCGTGAGGTGGTAGACAGCTTGCGGGTCGAGAGCGCGGTTAGCCGAAAGCGATCCCCCGCCGATGATCCCATTTTCTCGGAGCCACTTGTCGCTTTCGCGGCCTGCATCAACCAAGCGTTCAAGGACGTTACCCCCGAGAGTGGGCTTCTCCCCGCCTGGGGGCGTCTTCGGCGCAGGAGCCCCAGGAGGGGGAGCCGTCTGTCTGGATGCAGACTCCGGCACTGCTGCCGCCTGCGGCGGTTCTGCGGCTTCTGCCGCTGCGGGAGGCTCCGCAGAAGCAGTTTCGGCCCCAGGAGGAGGTGGGGTATTTGCTCCCTTGGCTGCTTTCCGAGCCACGTCGAGATCGACGGTTGCAGCGTTTATGTATGGCATTGTGGCTGCAACCGCGTTGCCCTTCTTGTAGAAAACAACTGGCTTGTCTATCCCGCTTCCACGCGCTTCGTCAAATCCAGTCAGACTTTTTATCAACCGGACCTGTTTAGCGCTGAGGACAATCGCGGAGCCATCGGGCATTGCATAGACGGCGTAATCAATTCCCTTTTGTTCGGCGTGACCGATTTCCTCTAAACTTGTGGTAGCTGCCTTCTTGATATTCCCCCAAGACTTAGCGGCGTTTTCTTTCGGATACCTCTCAAACTGGACCTTAGATGGAGCTTTGACTCCTTCCGCCCTAGACTTATCCTTAATAGCGCTAGTGTCGATAACGCTCTTACCATCGAAGGCAAGATCCCCTTCTGTTACGTTCCCCTTCCAGGCGTCCGTTTCTGTGATAGCCGGAGAGCGCATCCCTGACAATGGGCGAAAGGACTTAGAAAAATCTCTAGTCTCTCGCTTGGCTGTTTTTTCTTGCAGGCGCTTCTGTTCGATCAATCCATCGGTGAGAGCGGTAATGTTCTCTAGAGCTTTATCGGCAGCCTCGATGCTTGGGGCCTCTTCCACCTTCCTTCGGGCATCTGCGAATTCCCACGACTTCGGAGGGGCGTTGCCAGCCGCCTTCATGTAGCGGGCTTCAATCTCGTTCAGCTTGGCTTCCCCATAGGTCTTGACCTTCTCCGCTATGACCCTATTTCTGGAGCCGTAAAGGAAGCCCTCCAGTCGCTTCCCTATGTCGTCAGTTGCCAAAAGCGGATGGTCAATAAAGTCCCTAGCTAGCCTATCAAGAGCGTCCTCTATTGCCCTAGCGTTTTCTTCTGGAGAAAGAGACGCCAACTGCTTCTTTAGGGATTCGTATTTATCTTCCCTAGAATCAACCTCTGGTGCTTTCTTCCTTAGTTCATCAACGATAGCTTGGTGCGCCGCTTTCCATCCCCTCTGGAATTTCAGAGACTCTTCATTATTGAACTTACCAGCCTTCGTTTCGTCCTGAAGGCGCATCTCTTCAATCTTACGCTCAGCAGTGATCCTAGCAATTTCATTTTCGGTCTGCGATGCAGCGTCTTCTAGTTCGGCTTGGTAGCTCTGCTTCCGTAGTGGCTCATACTCCGCATCAATTTTCCCACGTTTGTCTTTGAGCTTTTCAATCTTAGATTCAAGAGCTTCCCTCTTCTTACTGTAGGGCTTAGCAGCATTGCGTTGTTTCTCAAGATCACCGACCTGTTCCCACAGCGCTTCGCTCTCTTGCTTACGCGCCTCGTAGTCGGCTTCGAGTTTATCTCTCTCAGGAGTTTTGAGAGCCGGGGTTGTGCGCTTGATTGCGGCAGTATCCACCGCAGGCACAGGCGGAATATTTTCTGGAATAATTTGAGCAGGTTTTGTCGCTTCAGCCGCTTTAGCCGCTGGCGGCTCAATAGGTTGCGCGGGCTTCGCTTCTGGCGGAGGTGCGGCTACTTCCTGTTTTTTCGCCTCATTTGAGGGAGCGTTTTGTGTAGTAGGCGGCGCTGGTGTCGCCTTCGGCGCGGCCTTCGCCGCCTGCTCTTGCTCCAGCACCTTTGCTCTGTTTCTAATGGCATCCGCACGCTTGTCCGTCTCTGCCGCTACCCTTCTTAGCTCTGCCGCTGCATTGGGATCGGCCTGTTTGTCGGCTTCCGCCAATGCGGCTTCCCCTACTTGCTTGAGCTTCGCCAGTATCACTTTGGCTTTGGGTAGTTGAAGCTGCGTCAGTTCCGTGTCGGAGATGGCTTGCCCTGCCGCTCTCAGCCTCTTCATCGCCGGGAGTTCTTCAGGGTCAATCTTCGGTGCGGGCGGCTCTGCGGCTTTAGCCGCAGCAGCGGGCGGGGTTTGTCTGGATACAGACTCAGCGGGCTTCGGCGCAGGCTTCGGCTTGAGAGGCGGCTTAATTGGCTCTGCCTTGGCCGCTGGCGGCTCGGTCGGCTTGCGGCCTCTTATAAAGGCATCCTCGTTCAATATGATTGAGCCGATGTCCGAATCTCGCTTGAAAGAAATAAGGTCGTACCCCGCCGATTGCGCCTTGCGAACCATCTCGTTTACAACGCCGGTTTGGTTCTCTCCCTTCTTGGTTTGGTTGGTGAAGTCTAACTCTGGGTCATACTTCTTGTGGCCCCATATTTTCCCAAACTCAGGAGTCCCCTCATAAAGTATTTTGGCTCCAGGCTTGGCCTTAACTTCTTCAATCTCGCTCCCGTAGTTACGGGCCGATTCAGGCTTGCGGGCTACGAAGGTTTTCCCCTTAGCGGCTTCAAATGGTTCTTTTATCCTTTCCGTAGATCCGGGGACCGTCCCTCGATAGAACGTAGTGGCCGCTGGCGGCTTCGCTACGGGCTTGGCCGCTTCCGCCTTGACCGGAGGCTCCGCCGCCGCTGGCGGCGCAGCAGTGCCCTCTGCCGCACCCTGGAGCTTGCCCTTCGACATCATGCTGG